>JACCDK011625102.1_pt1 | contig 19797 bp, 22 predicted proteins | sample 7445871 | NCBI WGS metagenome assembly JACCDK01 (sample SAMN15323436, study PRJNA562643) | freshwater metagenome | isolation source: river surface water | place: USA:Blue River Watershed | collected 2017-08-15
GGCGAGGCGTGCCTTGATTTTTTCGGCGACGGCATCTAAGTGTTTGCGCGGCACGATGGCACGGCGAATGGCCGTGCATTTTTGACCCGCTTTGACGGTCATTTCACGCACCACTTCTTTGACGAACAAATCGAATTCTTCGTCATCAGGCGACACATCGTCTGCCAAGATGGCGCAATTCAGTGAGTCCGCTTCAGCGTTGAAAGGAATGCTGTTGCGCACGATGTTGGCATTGACGCGCAGCTTGGCGGCCGTGTCGGCTGAGCCGGTGAAAGTAACCACATCCGCCACATCCAAGCGATCTAACAAATCACCCGTGCTGCCAATGACCAATTGCAAAGCACCCTTGGGCAAGATGCCTGATTGGTCAATCATGCGAACCAAAGCTTCAGTGAGGTAGCTGGTGGCAGTGGCAGGCTTGCCGATGCATGGCATCCCCGCCAAGAAGGTGGGAGCGAATTTTTCCAACAAACCCCACACAGGGAAATTGAAGGCGTTGATGTGAACCGCGACGCCGCCACGGGGCACCAAGATGTGGGTGCCTGCAAAAGTGTTCTTTTTGCCCAAGGATGCAACGGGGCCTTCGTGAATCAAATTGCCACTGGGCAATTCGCTGGCGGCCATGCTGGCATAGGCAAACAAAGTGCCCGTGCCCCCTTCAATGTCAACCCACGAGTCGATGCGGGTTGCACCGGTATGCGCTGAAATGGCGTAGAGCTCTTCTTTGCGCTCACCCAAATATTTGGCCAATGCGCGCAAGGCTGCTGCACGCTGCTGGAAGTCCATGGCCAACATGCCTTGCAGACCCGTGGTTCGGCCATACTGAAGGGCTTCAGCAAAATCCAAGCTTTCGGCATGGGCAAAGGCCACTTCTTTGCCATTGATGGCGCGGTGGAGGGCTTGGGCAGCTTGTTGACCGAACCAACGGCCGGCGACAAAACTTTGGAGAACGGTGGTCATATGCGGTGCGCCTTATGGCAATGAAAAACAAACGTACAACATGCAGTCGAAATCCACTTCAATAATTAACCAACCGCACGGACTGGAAATATTATGCATGTTTCCATGTTTCTAAGCGAGCCCTCAAAATGCGGGTTAACCCTAGTTTTAAACAAGTCATGGCAAAACCAACATGCCAAAATCGCTTGATGACAAAGCTTTTACCCTGCGCTCTGATGATCTTGGCGAGTAGCACTGCATTTGCAGATGAAAAGCCAAAAAGTAATATGGGCTTTGAAATCATGCGCTCACAGACATTGGGCAATTGCTTGGCTTGCCATGAAATGCCCGGCGTCGAAGGCCTTGTGAGCACCATGGGGCCAACGCTGAAAGGCGTTGCGCGCAAGTGGACCCGTGCCGAATTGACGCAATGGGTGAAAGACGCCCGCCAAATGAACTCGCAAACGCTGATGCCCCCTTTTGGCACCACAGAGGGTCTGACAAAAGCTAACCCACCCCGTGCCATCTTGTCTGATGCACAAATTTCGCAGGTGGTTGATACTTTGCAAACATGGCAATGACACTTTCAGACCTCTGCGTTCCCGACAATCCCCAACGCCGCAGGGGATTGGTGTGGGCCGCCAGTGCGTGTTGGATAGCAACACATTTGTCTGGCCAAGCAAGTTCGATGACGGACATGTCGTCTGAAGGCATAGATTTGGTCTTTCCCAGGTTGGCCGACACCGGCAATGCAGTGCCCTTGCAAGCCCGCATTCGCGCGCCAGAAGGCACTTTCCTGAAATCCCTGCGGATCATCTTGCCCGAAAACCCCAATCCTTTGGCCTTGCAACTCAAACTGCATGGCGAACCTCAGAGTTACCAACTCAACACCCGGCTGCGATTGGCCGCCAGTCAGTCGGTCTGGGTTGTGGCTGCATTCAGCAACGGCACAGAGCGCGCCAACAGCGCGCCCACGGTCATCACTTCGACTGCGTGTTTGGACGATTCCTGATGAGCAGTCCTATTTTGACGCGCTTGGCTTTTGCGGGCCCACTCAAGGCAGGCGCAACCGTTGAAGCGAGATGGTCAGCGGCACACCCCATGGACTCTGGGTTCAGAGTGGACGATTCGGGTCGGAAAATTCCACGCAACATCATTCACACCGTCAAAGTTTTGCTCAACGAGCAATTGATCTTGGAAGCCGAATTGGGCACGGCCATGACTTCGCCTGTGTACTTGGCCTTTCCAATGCAAGTGCCTGCTGGTGGGGGTGTGGTGCGCGTTCTGTGGATGGACGATGCAGGGCAAGCCGGCGAAACGACGCAACGCTTGGTGGTCTAAGCATGCGATGGACCGCCTTTCAATTCACAGGATGGGCGCTTTGGATCTGCGCCCTGCCATTGACGCTGCTTGCGCAAGCCGCACCGCCCTTGTCACTGCGCAGTGGCAATGCCTTTTTAAGTTCAGACCTGCTGGCGATGCAAAACGATGCCACTCGCAACCCCACGCAACTGTGGCTCGAACAGGGGCGCAAGCTTTGGGGCAACACGTCTCAAACAGGCAAGTGTTTTGAATGCCATGGTGAAGTTCAAAGCATGAAGGGCGTGGCCACACAATTTCCCAAGTGGTCAAGGTCCCAACAACTGCTGATCAATTTAGAAGATCAAATCTTAGCTTGCACGCAACGCAGTGGCCAAGCACTGAAAGGCCTAGAAAATCCAGATGTGTTGGCCCTGAGTGCGCTGCTGCATGAGGCCAGCCAAGGCTTGCCCTTTCGCATGGCCGCAGCGCCTGGCGAAGAAGTGCCATGGCAAGATGCGCTGAACAAAGGGGCTGAACAATTCACCACTCGCGCAGGCCGCATGAACTTGGCGTGTACACATTGCCATGATCTGAACATCGGCAAACAGATGCGTGCCGATGTGATCTCTCCGGCTCACCCCACAGGCTTTCCTATTTTCAAAATGAGTTGGCAAAGCATGGGCTCCATCGATCGACGTCTACGCGCTTGCTACTCTGGCGTCCAAGCTGAGGTGCCAGCGCCAGGCAGTCAAGCGCTGCGTCAACTGGAGCTGTTTCTCAAAGTTCGCGCTCAAGGACTGCCTGTCGATGGGCCTTCCTTGAGGCGTTGATCAGGCTCGCTTTCCCAAGTACGTGAGCGGCCCGCAGCTTACACAAATGTCAGACCCGCATTCTTAAGCGGCAAATCACGAACGGGTTTGCCTGTGGCCGCGAAAATGGCGTTCATGACAGCAGGCGCCACCACGCAAATGGTGGGCTCACCCACCCCACCCCAGAAGTCATAGGTGGGTACCAAGACGGTCTCGACCTTGGGCATTTGGCCCATGCGCAGCAGTGGGTAGGTGTCAAAATTGGTTTGCTGAATGCGGCCCTTCTCAACCGTGCATTCACCGAAGAATGTGGCGCTGAGACCCATGGCCACACCGCCCTCCACTTGCGCAGCCACTTGATGTGGATTGACAAAGTGGCCCGCGTTGGTGGCAAGCACCATGCGCAGCACTTTGACTTCACCCTTCGGACTGACCTTGACCTCGGCCACCGCAGCGGAATATGCACCATAGCCCATGAACTGGGCAATGCCACGGAACACACCTGGTGGCAAGGGCTTGCCCCAATCGCCCTTTTCTGCAGCCGCATTGAGAACCTGCAAATGCTTAGGGTGATTTTTCATCAGTGACTGACGGAATGCCAGTGAATCTTTGCCTGCTGCTTTGGCCACTTCTTCAATGAAGCATTCCATGTAAACACCATTTTGATTGGTGTTCACACCGCGCCATGGGCCCACCGGCACGTGGGTGTTGCGAATCGCATATTCGGTCAGCAAGTTGGGGAAGGTATAACCCAGTTGCGCTTCACCCGGTTCTTTCCAAAAGCCCTGCAATTGGCGCTCGTCTTTGCCATCTTTGATGGCAGAAGGATTGACCCATGCATTGATCGATTGACCTGAAGAGCGCAAGGTCAAGCCCACCAAATTGCCTTTGTCATCCAAGCCAGCGGTCATGTGGCACTGCGACAAGGGGCGGTAGAAGTCATGCGCCTGGTCTTCCTCTCGGCTCCAAATCATTTTGATGGGCGTACCGGGAAATTGTTTGGCAATGTTGACCGCTTGCGACACGTAATCTTGTTGGCCGCCCTTGCGACCAAACGCGCCCCCTAAATCTGTGACATGTACATCGCACTTCTCCAAAGGCAAGCCCGATGTCTCTGCCAACACAGCCAACGAGGCTTCTGCATTTTGGGTGGGCGCCCATATTTCTGCGCGATCTGCTGTGACACGCGCAGTGCAGTTCATGGGCTCCATCGGGGCATGCGACAAGAAAGGCGTGCTGTAAGTGGCCTCTACTTTTTGAGCGGCATTGGCCACCGCCGCAATGGCATCGCCTTCTTTGCGACCTGCATAGTTGCCTGGGGCTGTCAGACCCTCTTTCAAATGCGCGGCGATGGTGGCACTGTTGACTTTGGCATGCGGACCTTCGTCCCACACAATGGGCAACTGGGCCAGCGCATTCTTGGCACGCCACCATGTATCGGCCACAACAGCCACTGTGGTGGCATCCACACGCACCACAGATCGAACGCCGCGTAAAGTTTTGACTTTGCTGTCGTCAAAGCTGACCAGCTTGCCTCCAAAAACGGGACAGTCCATGACGGCAGCGCACAGCATGCCGTCCAGTTTGACGTCAATGCCGTAGGTTAATTTTCCATTGAGTTTGTCAAGTGTGTCCAAACGGCGCATGGACTTGCCTGCAATTTTCCAAGTGCGAGGATCTTTCAACACCATCGACTTGGCATCGGGCACGGGCAACTTGGCCGCAGCCGCAGCCACCTTGCCGTACGTGGTTTTTCGACCCGATGCAGCGTGTGTGATGACGCTGTTGGCCACCGTCAATTCTGAAACAGCCACAGACCATTCATTGGCGGCGGCTTGCATCAGCATGGTTCTGGCCACAGCCCCCCCACGGCGTACGTAATCATGGGACATGCGGATGCCACGACTCCCGCCTGTGCTCATGTCGCCCCATGCGCGCTTGCGTTTCAAGTTTTCGCCAGGCGTGGGGGACTCCGTGGTCACTTTTCGCCAATCGCACTCAAGTTCTTCGGCGACCAACTGGGCCAAACCCGTGCGTGTACCCTGCCCCATTTCAGAACGAACAATGCGAATGACACAAGTGTCGTCGGGTTTGACCAAGACCCAGATGCCCACCTCGGGTGAAATATCCGTGGCTTGGGCCTTGGCCTCGGGGTTTGCAAACAGGTTCATCCCCAAGGCCAAACCACCGCCTGCCATGGCGGAAGTTCCCAACATGAAACGGCGGCGCGACAAGGGTGCCATTGAATTTGAAGTTGAATTCATGGTGCTCGCCTTAAACTTTGATTTGCTGAACCAAGGCACTGACTTCATCCGCATCCATTTTGGGTAATTTGCGGTTGCCAGCAGCCACATGGATGGCCTCACGGATGCGTTGGTAAGTGCCGCATCGGCAAATGTTGGTCATCACGTCATCGATGTCTTTGTCGCTTGGTTTGGGTTTGCGTTTCAGCAAAGAAGCCGCCGCCATGATTTGCCCTGATTGGCAGTAGCCGCATTGCGGCACATCCACTTGGGCCCAGGCCTTTTGCACAGGGTGGCTGCTGTTGGCAGACAAGCCCTCAATGGTGGTGATTTTTCGGCCCGCCATCGCAGAACCTGGCACAGCGCATGAGCGAATGGCTTGTCCATCGACGTGCACGGTACAGGCGCCGCATTGCGCAATGCCGCAACCGAACTTGGTGCCCGTGAGGCCCAAGACCTCACGGATCACCCACAACAAGGGCATCTCCGGTTCAGCGTCCACCTTTTGGACTTTGCCATTCACGTTGAGGGAATACATGCGCGTCTCCTGCAGTTGTTTGACGAATTAAAGCTTGCATCATTCTGCAGTGTTGGCTTTGACCTCAATTTTTAAAGGGCTGAGTTTTTTTCACATCAAAAAAAGAGGCCGAAGCCTCTTGCGGGTATGTCCTCCTGTTCAGAGGTTCATGGGATGTTTTCGAAAACTTCCGTGTCCACCTCAGAATTGGCTTGCGCGTTGTAGCGACTGCCCACCACGGTGTGTTCATTGATCAGCGCTTCAAGCCGTACCACCAAATCAGGACTCAATTTGACTTGGGCAGCACCCAGATCGTCCATCAAATGTTGCTCTCGGGTGGTGCCAGGAATGGGAATGATGTGAGGCGCTTTGTGCAGCAGCCAAGCCAAAGCCAATTGGGCAGGCGAACAGTCGGCTTCCTTGGCCAATTCCAGATAAGGCGCAAAGAGCTTGAAATTGGCGGCGTAGTTTTCTGCGGTGAATCGAGGCATGGATTTGCGGATGTCTTTGGCATCCAAGCCTTGAATGTCGAGCGGGCCGCACAAAAAGCCCCTGGCCACAGGACTGAATGCAACAAAAGCTGTACCCAACGCTTCGCAAGCTTTGAGAACCGCAATTTCGGGGTTGCGTGTCCACAAAGAGTACTCAGTTTGCACCGCTGCAATGGGGTGCACGGCATGGGCTTTGCGCAGCGTGCTTGCCGATACTTCTGACAAGCCAATGCTTTGAATTTTGCCTTGCCGAACCAAATCGCTGAGGGCACCTACGCTGTCTTCAATGGGGACCTTTTTGTCCCAGCGGTGCAAGTAGTACAAATCGATCACATCGGTTTGAAGGCGCTTGAGGGCCTCTTCACACGTCTTGCGAATGGTTTCGGGCCGGCCATCTATGACACGCACCAATTTGCCATCACCGTTGACATCGACGCCAGTCATGCCACATTTGCTAGCGAGGGTGAACTTCTGACGGTGGGATTTCAGCACCTTGCCCACCAAAGTCTCATTGGCACCAAAGCCATACAAAGCGGCCGTGTCAAACAAGGTGACCCCTGCATCCAATGCCGTCAACAAGACCTTTTCAGCCTGTGCTTCAGAGACAGGCGCGCCATAGGCATGGCTGAGGTTCATGCAACCCAAGCCAATTTCACTGACTTGGAAGGGACCGATTTTTCTGTTTTTCATGCGTTGGCCTTTGATGAAGATAGAGCCCATGTGGGCAAAGGTGCTGAGCGGTGCAAGACGTCTTGATGCAGCCAAGTGGCACTTTTGCGCGCGCGCTCGGCCACCATGTCCAGTGGCAATTGTTGGTAGTCGTCATTGAAGACTTCGAAGCTGTAGTCGCCGCGATAGCCAATGCGCTCAAGCCGCAAAACCAAATCGGCCAACTGATCGCTGTGCACACCCTCCCCTGGAAACACACGGAAGGTTCGCGCTGTGGTCATGCGCTCTTCAAACGAAGGCGTTTCGTTCCACATGAAATCAGACAATTGCGCAAGGTAGATGCGTTCAGGGTCAATGTCTTCGATGGCATCGAGTGAGGTCTTTGCTGCAAAGATGTGAAATGAGTCAATGCCAATGCCCAAGTTGGGACAGTCTGCGCGGCAAACCACATCCCAGCTGGTGGTGAATTCATTGACGGTGCGCCCCCAAGACAAACCTTCGTAGGCCACCTTGATGCCCAAAGGAATGGCCATCATGGCGAGCTTTTTCAGATCCTTGGCAATGAGGTCCAAATCGTCTGTGGCATGGCGTGAGGTTGATGAGCAAGCCAGCAACACTTTGCTGCCTGTTGCCGCACACATTTCCAACATGGATTTTGCAATGTCAACTTTGTAATTGTGCAAATGCCCCGACAAACCTTCAAAGTCACGCAGCACTTGAAACCCTGTGGGACGCAAGCCGCTTTCTTGAACGGCTTTGACTGCAGCTTGCACGCCACCAGGGTGTCCAACCAAATCTCGCGCCATCAACATGACTTGAGAAAAACCCGCACGCTTCATGGCGTCTAACTTGGCCTCAAGTGAGCCCGCCATGGTGATGGTGTCCATGCCATAACCGTCAAGCATCTTCATGGCAATTCCTTAAGACGATTGATGAACCAGTTCAAACGAGACCGAGCCCAATGCACTTCGCGTGAGAGCGCCTCGGTCTTCAGGATGCAACTCTTGAGATTCCACGAATTCAACGCCGTTGGCTTTGAGCGTTTTAACAGCCTGTGCCACATCTTTCACGCCAAAGCCAATGCGCTTAAGGGACTCTGGCGCATCGTCAGCTTCCATCCAAGGATCGGGTTCTATCAGCTGCCACAGAAACTGACCGCAGGGGCTCTTCATCAATTTGCCTTTGGGCAAAATGCCAAATCGTTCGTCGTCTGGAATGACACTGAAATCAAACATGTGTTCATAGTAGGCCAACCAGTCTTCACTGCGAGCAGCGCCAATGTACTGCACCACGCCAAAGTAGCTCATGTCAGCCACAGCTGAGGGATGTTGATCGACGGTGGGGATGGGTTTGAAATCGATGTCGTAAATGGAAAATTCTTGCCAACGGTCGACAAAGTAGAAGCGCGTGCCGCCTGGGCCGTGAATGGCGGGGATGTGCAGTTCCATGGCCTGTGCATGGCTGGCCACTGACCAAGCGCCTAAATCAATGCAGCGGGTGTGCGCCTTCAGCGCATCTTGTACCCGAAACGCCACAGCAGAAATTTCAGCTTGACCATCGGCTGTGGCACTGACGCGCGCATCCTCAGGATTGGCGTTGACCACCAAATTCATGCCGCCTTGGCGATACAAAGTGACCTCTCGTGAACGGTGACGGGCAATGGGCCTGAAGCCCATGGACTCCAACACCTGACCTAAAGCTTGAGGGCGATTGGTCGCGTACTCAATGAACTCAATGCCTTGGATGCCCAAGCGGTTGGGCATTTCTGGGACATCTTCTCGATCTGTTGTGCGTAAATTCATGTCTCACTCCCATCGTCAATTCTCAGCCCAAACGGGCAACGCTGCGAAGTACTTCTGCGGTGGTGGTTTTGAACCCGAAGTATTCCAGATAAGCAGGTATTTGTTCAAACAGCATGTCCGAGCCCACTTGCACGCGGCATCCTCTTTGTTGTGCCGCCTGCAGGAACGCCGTCATCTCGGTGCGCATCACCACTTCACCCACAAAGGTGTTGGGTGCGAGGCGAGACACGTCCAACGGCAAAGGATCGCCTTCATTCATGCCCATCGGCGTTGCATTCACAACCAAGTCATGGCCTTCAGGGTCATTGGAACCGATACCCACCTGAATGGTTGGATATTCCTTCACCAGCCTTTGTGCCAAGGCTTCACATGAAGCCTTGTTGACATCAAACAAACTGATGGCAGCGATTTTCTCAGCGGCCATGGAAGCGGCAATGGCAGAACCCACACCGCCGGTACCGACCACCATCACGCGTTTGCCTGTCAGGTTAAAGCCTTTGCGTTGAACGCCGCGAACAAATCCAGCGCCGTCAAACATGTCACCCACCAAGCGACCTTGAGCGTCCATCTTGACCGCATTGCACGCACCCGCCACTTTGACGGTGGGCGTTACTTCATCCAACAAACCCACGGTAGTGACTTTGTGGGGCATGGTGATGAGTGCACCTCGAATGTTGCTCAGTTGAAACATCGATTTTAGAAATGCAGGGTAATGCTCGCCTTTGCAACCCATGGGGACCACCAATGCGTTGATCCCCTCTTTTTCAAAATAAGGGTTGTAGATCAAGGGTGACTTGAAACTGTGGGTGGGATAGCCGATGTGGGCGATCAACTCTGTGTTGCCGTCGATGTTCATGATCTAGAAATAAAAAAAGCGAAGCCTCAAGACGCGCAAGGAGGCTTCGCGAAAGGACTGCCCATCAGGTCTGACAATGGACCTTGGGTGCCAAATTACTTACGCAGCTTGGCCAATTCAGCTTGCAATTCAGCAACCGTCCCGGAAATGGCATCACCGTGCTTGGCAATGACAGGCTTCATCTTGTCGCGCAAGATGGCCATTTCAGAAGCAGGCAACGTGGTGATTTGCATGCCATTTTTTCTCAAGTTGTCGGTGATGCTGGCAGACAGGTTACGTGACTGTGTGCGCTGATGCTTGGTCGCTTCGGCCATGGCCTCCTCCATGATTTTCTTTTCTGCCGCAGTCAGACCATCCCAGAATCTTTTGCTCACCAACACAGACTGTGGGTTGTATTGGTGATTGCTCAAGACCATGTGCTTTTGCACTTCGTACAATTTGGCGGAGTTGATGGTGGCCACAGGATTCTCTTGACCGTCCACTGCACCTTGTTCCAAAGCTGCGTACAACTCAGGGAATGGCAGCGGCGTGGGGTTGGCGCCCAAAGCCTTGACCCAGTCAACGTTGATGGCATTGGGGATCACGCGCAACTTCAAACCTTCGATATCAGAAACTTTGTTGATGGCACGCTTGCCATTGGTGAGGTTGCGGAAACCCAGTTCAAAGTAACCCAAACCAATGATGCCTTTGTCGGCCAATTTAGCGTGCAATTTTTTGCCGAAAGGACCATCGACCACAGCATCAGCTTCGTTCGCGTTGGCGAACATGAAGGGGAAGTCGAAGACTTCAAAGTCTTTGATTTGGCTGGCCAAAATGCCAGAGTTCAATGACACCATTTCGAGCGCGCCGCCTTGAATGGCTGCCACGTTGGCTTGGTCGCTGCCCAATGTGCCACCTGGGAACAAGTTCACTTTGATCTTGCCACCCGATTTGCTTTCAACCACTTCTTTGAATTTTTCCATGCCCAACACAACGGGATGGCCCGCAGCATTTTGGTTGGCAAACTTGATGGTTTTTTCTTGTGCAAAAGCTACGCCCATGGCTGCAACAGCCACAGTGGCCAAAACTGTCTTGATCAAAACACGTTTCATGTCAGTGTCTCCTGATGAAATTGATGGTCGTACGCCGAACAAGGATTCCACTGTCTGGCGTACCCGGACAGACCGTGGAAAGAAACAATCAATAAAACCAACGCGCGGGCACCATGACCAAGGCTGGCCAGGCCACCATGGCAAACATGATCGCAAACTGAGCCACCATGAACGGCATGACGCCACGCGTCACCTCATCCATACTGACTTTGCCAACACCTGCCACTGCATTCAATACCGTGCCAACGGGCGGTGTGATCAAGCCAATGGCATTGTTGATGATGAAGAGCACGCCAAAGTAAACGGGGTCAATGCCAGCGGCTTTGACAACTGGCATCAACACAGGTGTCAACAACAAAATGGTGGGGGTCATGTCCAATGCCGTTCCCACCACCATGGTGATGACCATGATGGTGAACATCAACAATCGAGGACTGTCGAGCATGGGTTGAAGCAAAGCGATCAACTCTGCGGGCAAATTGGCCACCGTGATCAGCCAAGCAGAAACCATGGCAGCAGCCACCAAGAACATCACAATGGCACTGGTTTTGGCGGATGCCACAAACAAGGGCACCATGGATTTGAAATTCAGTTCTTTGTAAACAAACAAAGAAATCAACAATGCATACATGGCCGCAACGACAGCAGCTTCGGTGGGCGTGAAAACGCCAAACTTCAAACCAAAAACCACAATCAAGGGCAAGACCAAGGCCCAAGTCGCCTCTCGCATCGCCACGCCAATTTCCGTCATGGATTTACGGGGGGGCACTTCCACCACTTCTTTTCGCGCCAACCACCACCAGGTGACCCACAATGAAGCCCCCAACAAAATGCCTGGCACGATGCCTGCCATGAATAACTTGGAAATTGAGACGTTGCCTGCCACACCAAAAATCACAAAGCCAATGCTGGGCGGAATGACCGGGGCGATGATGCCCGCAGAGGCAATCAGTCCAGCAGAGCGTGCGCGGTCATGACCTGCTGCAACCATCATGGGCAAAAGCAAAGAAGCCAAGGCTGCGGCATCTGCCACAGCTGAGCCAGACAAGGCCGCCATGATGACCGCTGCCATGATGGTGACATAGCCCAAGCCACCTTTGATGTGACCCACACACGCCATGGCAAAGTTCACGATGCGGCGAGACAAACCACCTGCATTCATGATTTCACCGGCCAGCATGAAGAAAGGAACCGCCAACAAAGGAAAGCTGTTGGAACCTTCAATTAGGTTTTGCGCCAAGATTTGCGCATCAAACATGTTGAGGTGGACCATCAGCGCCACACCACAAATCAGCAATGAGAATGCAATAGGCACCCCTAAAGCCATGGCACCCAGCAAGGAAAGGACGAAAACAGCAATGGTCATTTGAATGTTCCTCTGTCTTGTGGGATGGGTTCAGTGTTTGTCGCCATGCGGCGCTTCTTCGGACTCTTGGAACATCATCAGCTCTTCATCCTTCATCTGACCCGTGATCAACTTGATGAAATCAAGCGCGATCATCAAGCCGCCCAGCACTGCGAAAATAAGGCCTGGGAAGTAAACCCAGCTGAGCGATACCTCCATCACCGCACTGGTACTGGTCCAGTTGATGATGGCTTGTTCATAAGCGCCTTTGAACAATAGCCAGCAGCACATCAGCATCAGCAATTGCGAAAAGCCCATGCAGATTTTTTTTCCGACGGGCCCCAGACGCCCCACCAGCATGTCGGTTCCCAAGTGCTCATGCGAACGAAGAGCAACCACAGCGCCTAGAAACGTCATCCAAACAAACAGCCAACGGGAAAGCTCCTCGGACAGCGTGATACCGGAGTTGAAACCGTAACGCAGCAACACGTTACCAAATACCAATACCACCATGCCCGCCATGAAGGCTGCAATCAGGTATTCGATGGTTTTGCAAGTCAAATCCAAAAATCGAGTCATGAGAAGAATCCTTGTCTAGGCGCTTGCTCAATAATGTACGAACTAGTTAGTTTTTTAAGATCGGTAGTTACCCTAAGTTTTTGTCACCTAATTGGCTATCTGGTATGTCGAAATGAAATAACGATGGCCATCAAACTTCAAACACACACGTAGTTGATCAGCATGTCGACAACCTGTGTTTTCTTCAAAGTTTGAGCCTTGCCCTGCGGTGATTTGCCTTTGAAAATCAAGCCAAATGTGTGCTGGTTAGACACATTGAAAAAGGTCAGCGCCGAAATGGCCGAGTGAATTTCGAGGGCTGTGAGATTTTTTTTGAAAACACCCTTCTTCACACCACGGATGTAGAGATCTTGAATGGTTTGCAATGCCGAGCCGTTGAGCTTTTGGATTTCTTTGCTTTGGGCCAAATATTCGCCACGATGAACATTCTCAGACATCACCAAACGGATGAATTCTTCGTTGCTTTGATGATGATCGTAGGTAAATTCGACCAAGCGCTTGAGTGCCAACTCAGGCTCTAAGTCACTCAGGTGCAAATCAGCTTCAATCTGCCGCATACGACCGTAAGCAGCTTCCAACACAGCCACATAAAGACCCTCTTTGCTGCCGAAGTAGTAATAGATCATCCTCTTGCTGGTGCGGGTGGCCGCCGCAATCTCGTCAATGCGAGCACCCGCCAAACCCTTGTCCGCGAATTCAGTCGTTGCCACGCTCAAGATTTCCGCCATGGTCCGCTGGGGATCATTGGTTCGACTTGCGCTGGCTTTGCGTGATGCCGTAGGTGAAAGTTTTGTCATTTGATGAATGTACCAGTTGGTTAATTATCAAATGAAATCTGCCCCAACGTCAACAGACCATTCCCTCACGCAAGGAGATGGCCTGTCGATTGCCTCCAGCCTTGATCAGCAGATCAAGCGTTCAATTGCAACTCGAGGTCGTGCAAAACCTTGTAGCAAGGCAACACTTGCGCCACGCTGGAGTTGGGCTCTCTGCCCTCTTTGATGGCTGCAAAGAACTCGCGGTCTTGCAATTCAATGCCGTTCATGGAAACGTCCACTTTGGAAACATCGATTTGCTCTTCTTTGCCTGTGTACAAATCGTCATAACGGGCCAAATAAGTGCCTGTGTCACCGATGTAACGGAAGTACGTTCCCAAAGGACCATCGTTGTTGAAGGACAAACTCAAGGTGCAAATAGCGCCATTGGCCGCTTGCAACTGAATGCTCATGTCCATGGCAATGCCCAGATGAGGATGAATGGGCCCTTGCACCGCATTGGCTTTGACAATCGGGCTGCCAGCTTGGTAAGCAAACAAATCCACCGTGTGAGCAGCGTGATGCCACAGCAGGTGATCGGTCCAGCTGCGAGGCTGGCCCAATGCATTCATGTTGGTGCGGCGGAAAAAGTAAGTTTGAACGTCCATTTGCTGGATGTTGAACTCACCGGCCCTGATCTTTTGATTGACCCACTGGTGGCTGGGGTTGAAGCGACGGGTGTGTCCACACATGGCCACCTTGCCTGTTGCCTTGGCCAAACGCACCACTTCTTCAGCATCTTTCCAGCTGTCAGCCAATGGAATTTCGACCTGTACGTGCTTGCCAGCTTTCAAGCAAGCCACGGACTGAGACGCGTGCATTTGCGTCGGGGTGCACAAGATCACAGCATCCACCTCTGGCAACGCCAAGCTGTCAGACAAATCGGTGGTGACATGGCCAATGCCATATTTGTCAGCCACCTCTTTGGTTTTATCGAATTCACGGCCAATCAGTGACACCACTTCAACGCCGTCGATGTTCTTGATGCCATCCAAGTGTTTGATACCGAACGCACCCGCACCGGCCAGCGCAACTTTGATTGTTTTAGACATGTTGTTTTCCTCAGTTCAAAATTTGTTTTCTAGGATCAAATGACCCACTGCTGTGTTGGAAGCAGGCACATGGTAAAAGCGTTGCTTCAGCTCTGGCGCTTTGCCACCGGCCACATCGTTCATGGCGCCGCGGGCAATGAGCCACATCACCAACTCAATGCCTTCACTGCCCGCTTCGCGCACATAGTCGATGTGCGGGATGTCAGCAGCTGCTTGAGGATCGCTGATCAACTTGTCCAAGAATGCATTGTCAAAATCTTTGTTGATCAGACCTGCGCGCGCGCCCTGGAGTTGGTGACTCATGCCACCCGTGCCCCAAATTTGCACGTTGATGTCTTGGTCGTAACTTTCAATGGCTTTGCGAATGGCTTTGCCCAAATTAAAGCACCGCTGACCGCTCGGCACGGGGTACTGCACCACATTGACGGCAAATGGAATGACGGGGCATGGCCATTCAAAATGATCGGCGGGCGGTTGGCCACACATCAAAGACAAGGGCACGGTCAAGCCATGGTCCACATCCATCTTGTTGACGATGGTGAGGTCGAAATCTTGCTGAATGACCGACTGTGCAATGTGCGAAGCCAGTTCAGGATGTCCTTGCACAACCGGAACAGGGCGAGGTCCCCAACCTTCATCGGCTGGCTGAAATTGTGCGGCCGTGCCAATGGCAAATGTTGGAATGAAGTCAAGGCTGAACGCGGTGGCATGGTCGTTGTAGACCAAGAAGATCACATCAGGATTGTTGTCCTTCATCCATTGTTTGCCGTACTCATAACCTTGGAAAACTGGTTGCCAATCAGGTTCTTGGGTTTTGCCCACATCAAGGGCAGCACCAATTGCTGGAACATGTTATGTGAAAACGGAGGCTGTAATTTTGGCCATGGTCAATTTGCTTTCTTACCGGCGGAGCCTTGAGGTTGCTTGTGGGCTTGCGCATCGCCGTCTTCTCCCACATAGCGGTTGCCTTCAACAGAGCGGCCTCCGTTGATCATCATGTTGCGGTATTCCTCTTCCGTCATGCCCGTCATCGAACCCGCCATTTGCTGGAAGCTCTTGCCATCGGTTGCCCCAATTTTGGCCAGGAAGTAAATGTTGCCGCCCGTGCGCATGCACCAGTTCAAGTCGCGTGCCATGACCGCTTGTTTTTGCTCCTCGGTCATGGCCCACTCGTCCAAATAGGCACGTTCATTGGCTTTGAAACGTTCCCGGTTTTCGGCCTTCATGAGGGACATGCAAAATTGATTGATCCAGTAGCCTTTACGGCTTTGTTCTGCATCAAAAATGATGGTGCCAGGGACATCCAAATAAGGTTTGTCGAGTGCCATTAAACTTTCTCCTCGGGCCAGTACAAACGCATCGGGTTATCGACCAACAATTTCTGCTGCAACGCAGGCGTGGTGGCGATGTGGGGAATGAAGTCCACCAACAAGCCATCGTCGGGCATGTGCTTCTTCAAATTGGGATGTGGCCAATCGGTTCCCCACAACACGCGGTCGGGAAACTCATCGACAATGGTTTTGGCAAAGGGCACCACATCTTGGTAGGCGTTTTGCTCACCATTCAAGGCAGGTGCGCCCGTCACCGACAAACGCTCTGGGCAAGTGACCTTGCACCAAACATTGCTGTGCTCACGCATGAATTTCAAAAACAACTGAAATTGAGGACCCTCCACTGGCAACTTCACATCGGGCGTACCCATGTGATCCACCACCACCACGGTTGGCAAGCCGGTAAAAAAGTCCCACAACTCCGGCAAGTCAACGGCCTCAAAGTAAATCACCACATGCCAGCCTAATTTTGCAATGCGACCCGCAATTTCCATCAACTCATCTTTGGGTGTGAAGTCCACCAACCTTTTGACAAAGTTGAAGCGAACGCCGCGCACACCTGCTTCGTGCATGGCTTGCAATTCTTCATCCGTGACGCTGCGCTTGACCGTCGCCACACCTCGCGCCTTGCCATTCGAGTGAAGCAAGGCATCGACCGTTGCGCGATTGTCGGAACCGTGACAGCTGGCACCCACCACAATGTTGCGAGAAAAACCGAGGTGATCTCGCAATGCAAACAACTGCTGCTTCGAAGCATCGCAGGGCGTGTACTTGCGCTCTGGCGCATAAGGAAATTCTGCGCCAGGGCCAAAGACGTGGCAATGCGCATCCACAGCACCAGCGGGTAATTTGAATGTGGGTTTGCTAGGGCCTGAATACCAATCCAGCCAGCCAGGGGTTTTTTGAAATTCCATTTAAATGCTCACTCTGCTCAAGGGTTAATCGGGTTTGATGTTGGCCTCGCGCACCAACTTTTCGTAGCGTTGACGCTCACTGCGAATCAAATTGGCGAACATCTCTGATGAGCCTGGAATGACTTCGCCTCCCACAGCGTTCATGCGCTCTTTCACTTCTTTGGTTTGCAAAGCCTTTTGAATTTCGGCATGCAACTTCTGAACCACAGGCTTGGGTGTGGCGGCAGGTGCGACCACCCCGTACCAAACCGAGGCTTCAAATCCCGGAAAACCAGACTCTGCAATGGTCGGTACGTCAGGGTAAATGGCACTGCGTGTAGGACTCAACACCGCCAACACTTTCAATTTGCCACTCTTGGCGTGCGGCAATACTTCCAAAGCATTCACCGCCACCAAGGGCAACTGTCCCCCGATCGCATCGGTGATGGCGGGCGACCCTCCCTTGTAGGGAATGTGCTGTAAATCAATGCCAGCAGCCTTGGCAAAAAATTCGATGGCCATGTGAGGGGTTGAACCGTTGCCTGGACTTGCATAGGCAATTTGATTTGGCTTGGCTTTTGCCGCCTCTATGAGCTTGGCGACATTTGCAAAAGGCACATTGGGATTGGCCGCAATGACAACGGGGACTCGTCCCACCAAAGACACGGCCGTTAATTCTTTTTCAGCATCAAAAGGCATGGGCTGGTACAAAGCCATGTTGGCCGCTAGGGCATTGGCGGCCATCATCAAGGTGTAGCCATCGGGCTCGGCTGTGATGACCGACTTCACGGCAATGTTGGTGCCGGCACCCGGTTTGTTTTCAATCACGAAACTTTGGCCCAATTGTGCGGCCAGGCTCTGACCTAGCGTTCGCGCAACCACATCGACGGCGCCGCCCGGCGCATAACCCACCACCATCTTCACGGGCTTGTTGGGATAGTTGGCTGTTGTTTGGGCCAACGCGAGGCTCGCAGAAAAAGCAGCGAACGCCACGCAAAAAGTTGGTATCAAAGTACGGATCTGCTTCATAAGAACTTTCTGACTTGAGTTTTCAATCGCGGGCTGTACCACGCAAACCTGAGCGTTGTACCGCCTTGTCCAATTCGCCGGTGCGAGTCACCTCTTTGGCAAAGTTGTCGACAAAGGGGCGACCCACTTCACGCCCCTTGGGAATGGCAATGGCCAAGTTTTCAAGCCCCCAGCGCCCCGACAACACGCGGCTGCCTGGCAGGGCATCCGACATCTCGAACAAAATGCCTTTGTTGGTGGCAAATGCATCGATCTGCAGGGTGTTCAACATGGTTTGCGCTTTTGCCAGAGATTCTGCAGGCACGACTTTGGCCCATTTAAAACGTTGGGTCAGCACACCTTGCGAAGAACTTCCTTGGCTCACGCCCACGCGCATACCCGCTTGATCAATCTCATTGATCGATTGGAGTGGGCTAGCGCCAATCACCAAATAACCCAACTCCAATCGAACCAGCGGCTCTGTGAAATCCATGTCTTTGGCGCGCACCGCTGTGGCATTGGTGAAGGTCATGTCGACCTTGCCATCTTTCAAAGCGTCCAACACTTGCGCCACACGGTCAAATTCAACAACCTGCACCGGCACGTCCAAGCGTTTGGCCATGCCTTTTCCCAAATCCAGTGCAATGCCAACACTCTCGCCTGTCTTGGGATCTTTCACCCAAGATGTGGGACTACCTGGGTAGACACCCACACGCAAAACGCCCGAGGGCGCCAGGGCTTGACGCACTTCGGCAGAGACCGCGTCCGCTTTGGCGCGTGCACTGCTTTCGGTTGTTTGATGAACAACCGTCAAGTTGAAACAAGCACTGAGCGACAAGCTGAGCACGGCCACACTCAGGCTGCGCCATGCGAGTTGGAAATGATGGTTTGAAATCATGCGAGGTGTTCTTTCAAGTGACTGTCAATCTAGCTAGGCTTGATCGTTCAGTCGATGTACTTCAAACCTGCCTTGGCCAAAGGTTCTCGCATGTTGTACATGTCCAAACCCAATACACCTGCGGCCAATTTGGCGCGCTTCTCGCCTTCATTGGCTTCGCGCGCTTCAGCGGCATCGGCCACTTTTTGTGCCCAAGCAGCGGGCACCACCACCACACCATCGTCGTCGGCAACGACTGCATCGCCCGGGTTCACATTCACGCCGGCACACACCACCGGAATGTTGACCGAACCCAATGTGGACTTGATGGTGCCTTTGGCGCTGATGCCTTTGCTCCAAACAGGAAACCCCATGGCGGTGAGTTCGCGCACATCACGCACGCCAGCATCGATCACCAAGGCCTTGGCACCGCGTGCCATGAAGGAAGTGGCCAGCAAGTCACCAAAGAAACCATCACAGTTGTCGGCACTGATGGCCGCAACCACGATGTCGCCCGGTTGAATTTGTTCTGCCACGACGTGCATCATCCAATTGTCGCCAGGGTGCAGCAAGACCGTGACGGCTGTGCCTGATACAGGGGCACCACTGTAGATGGGACGCATGTACTTTTGCATCAAACCTACACGGCCCATGGCTTCGTGCACGGTGGCCACGCCAAAACGGCCCAGCTTGTCGACGGCTGCTTTGTCTGCACGTGTGATGTTGCGTTTCACAATTCCAAGTTCTGTCATGTCAATTCCAATGGTTCATTTGCAATGATTGAAAGGTGCTGCTGTTTAAAGGCCTTTGGCCTTCAAGTGCGCATCCAAACGGGGGAACACACGGCGTGTATTGCCCTCATAAATTTTGTAGCGTTGCGCATCGTTCAAGATGTTGGACGCTTGGATGTAACGCTTGGTATCGTCAAAGTAGTGGCCTGTTTCGGGATCAATGCCGCGCACCGCACCAATCATTTCTGAGGCAAACAAAATGTTGTCGACAGGAATGACCTTGGTCAACAAATCGATGCCAGGCTGGTGATACACACAGGTGTCAAAGAAGATGTTGTTGAGCAAATGGTCTTGCAGCAAAGGTTTTTTCAATTCTTGGGCCAAGCCGCGGAAACGACCCCAGTGGTAAGGCACCGCACCGCCGCCATGCGGAATGAGGAACTTCAA
>JACCDK010591861.1_pt1 | contig 19781 bp, 16 predicted proteins | sample 7445871 | NCBI WGS metagenome assembly JACCDK01 (sample SAMN15323436, study PRJNA562643) | freshwater metagenome | isolation source: river surface water | place: USA:Blue River Watershed | collected 2017-08-15
ATACGACCCAAGAACGCATAGGGCAAATGACACCAGTCGGCCGTCATGCCATCCACACTGCTCACAGCCCGTAAAGCAACCACCTGCTCATAGGTACGCTCATCTCCCATCACCCCCACAGATTGTACCGGTAACAGGATTGCTCCCGCTTGCCAAACCTGATCATATAAACCGTCTTCTTTCAAACCATTAATAAAAATAGCGTCTACCTTTTGTAAGATTTCAACCTTCTCTGGCGTGATATCCCCTAAAATACGAATTCCTAAACCAGGACCAGGGAATGGATGCCGACCCAAAATATCTTGTGGAACACCCAAGGTTTTACCCACCAAACGTACCTCATCTTTAAACAAAGCTTCCAAAGGCTCCACCACTTTCAATTTCATAAAGTCCGGCAAACCTCCTACGTTATGATGTGATTTAATGGTGGCACTTGGCCCCTTCAATGACACCGACTCAATTTTATCTGGATAAATCGTCCCTTGACCTAACCAAGCAACACCTTCTATCAAATGTGCCTCCTGATCAAAAACCTCTATAAATGTTTTTCCAATTGCCTTACGCTTATCCTCCGGGTCTTTCAAGCCTTTCAAAGCGTCATAAAACAATTGTTTGCTATTTACCCCTTTCACATTCAAACCCAGATCCGTATATGATTCTAATACGTTTTCAAACTCATCCTTACGTAACAGGCCATTATCTACAAAAATGCAATACAAATTCTTTCCAATCGCCCGATGTAACAACACCGCTGCAACCGAACTATCCACACCACCTGAGAGCCCTAGGACTACTTTATCATTCCCTAATTTAGCCTTCAACTCAGCTACGGTACGGTCCACAAAGGAATCCGATGTCCATGTTTGCGCACATCCACAAATACCTACCACAAAGTTTTTGATTAATGCACCACCCTCCAACGAATGCGTTACTTCGGGATGGAATTGAATCGCATAAATTGGCTTAGATACGTGAGCAAATGCCGCCACACGAACAGATTCCGTCGAACCTATCACTTGATACTGGTCAGGTAATTCCATGATGGTATCGCCGTGCGACATCCAAACCTGAGAATTAGCCGATAACCCAGCTAACAATGGACTTGACTGAATGGTGGTCATGTGTGCACGGCCATATTCGCGGTGATCAGATGCCTCCACTGACCCACCACCTAAATAAGCTAATAGCTGCGCTCCATAGCAAATACCTAGAATAGGAAGATCACCAAACTGCTCTAAATTCACCCGCGGCGAATCCGCCTCACGTACAGAACATGGACTACCCGAAAGAATAATCCCTTTGACCGATTCGTCTAATTCAGGAATGTGATTAAATGGATGTATTTCGCAATAAACTTGAGTCTCACGTATCCGACGCGCAATTAATTGCGTCACTTGAGAACCAAAGTCAAGAATGATAATTTTTTCCGCCATAAAGCTTTTTGCTTAAAAATAAACGGCAAAGGTCGCAATTATTGAGGAAAAATCGGCTATCAATCCCGATAAATTAAATAGCGTTTGCGCATTTTTTTGTAGGTATTCAATGCCGGTTGCCACGAAGCACGAATTTCTTCCTCCGACTTCCCCGCCATCAGCATTAAGCGAAGCGAATCCGTTCCCGCCAATTTATCAAAGAAGGATGCCGACGTAAAAAAAGACTCCTTGCTACCTGTCGCTTGAAAAAAATGAATCAAGTATTTCAAGGAAAACCCAAGTTCTCGCGTATTAACTTCGCGTAAATCAAGTCCATAGCATAAAGATCCTTTCAAAGGTGGATCCATCGCACCAGGCGTAGGTACAGGTGTGAAAGTATACGAACCTGCCGCAGGATTTGGGGTCCCAAGCACTTGGAATTGATTATTTGTCCCACGACCCACACTCACCAGCGTTGGCTCTAACAAGCATAGGGATGGGTACAAACCTATCGACTGATCATTTGGTAAATTTGGGGAGGGTGCTATAGTAATAGGCACGATATCTCGATGTATATATAACTGACAATCAATTACTTGCAAATCGCATGATAAGCCATTAGCTAGCCATTTTTCCCCGTTAATCATACCTGCAAATTCCCCCATGGTTAACCCATGAACTACGGGTATGGGATTTAATCCGACAAACGAAGCAAATTTGCGATCCAATACCGGACCGTCCACATAATGCCCATTGGGATTAGCGCGGTCTAAGATCAGTAATTTAACCTTATTTTCTGCACAGGCCTCCATGACATAAAACAAGGTGGAACTAAACGTATAAAAACGCGCACCCACATCCTGAATATCAAAAACCACGATATCCAAACCCTGCAAATCCTCCGGGGTAGGCTTTTTATGTTTGCCGTACAACGAAATTAAGGGCAATCCTGTTTGCTTATCCACTTCATTGTCGATGTGCGCCCCCGCATCCGCGGTTCCACGAAAACCATGCTCAGGTGCAAAAACCTTTTTGACTTGGATGCCTGCATGCAACAAACTATCTGCTAAATGCGTCGAACCTATGACTGAGGTGTGGTTGACCACAAGGCCCACCGACTTCCCTTTCAGCAACGGAAAATACCGCTGTGTTTGATATGCACCCGGTATCGCCTGCGCGAAAACCACCTGCATTCCCATCAAAAACAATACCACGATTAACTTGTAGTTTCGAGCCATTCCCATTTTCTTTGCGCTTTGGATTAACGTGTTCAAATATCCGATAATTTTTATAAAAATAATAACCGTGAATTTCCCCTTATTCGTCGCACGCCGAATCCGAAATACGCATGAGACTTCGTTCTCTAAAACGGTTACGTATGTAGGCATTGGTACGATTGCCTTGGGAACATGCATTATTCTAATCGCCTTCTCTATTCTTTTTGGTTTTAAAAACGCCATCATCCAAAAGATTACGAATTTCTCAGGAGATCTACGCATCAGCCAAATATCTGGCAATCACTCCTTATCGGAGACGCCCATGCAGCGCAATCCTACCTGGGAAAAAACGATCCGAAACCACCCCGCTGTTGAACACCTTCAATCCCACGTCCAAAAACCAGGCATCCTGGTGGGTGATCAAGGCCTTGCCGGAGTAGTAATCAAAGGAATTGGAACAGATATGCCGCTGGCACAAGTAAATCAAAATATAATTGCTGGAAGTGGGAAGATTACGGGAGGCCAACAAATCATTTTGAGTAAAGAATTAGCCAATCAATTGAAAGTGGGTGTCCATGAGTCACTTATTTTGTATTTCCTGAGTCAGCCCAACCGGCCACGTAAGGTGAATGTTCAAGGTATATACGAAACCGGATTAGAGGAGTTGGACAAGCTATTTGTTTTAGCAGATCGTAGTTGGGTACAAAAAATGAACGGCTACACTGTTGATTCCGTAGGAACATACGAAATCTTTTTAAAGCCTTCTGCGGATTTATACAGCGCAGCAAACCAATTAACCAGCTCGTTGCCGCCTACCTGGAAACTAGAAACCAAAGAAGAATTGTTTCCAGCCTTATTCGACTGGATGATGATGCTCGACCGCAATATTATAATCTTCATCGCCCTGCTTTTAGTTGTTGCCTGCTTCAACCTCATCGCGACACTCTGGGTGTTAATAATGGAACGCATCCCGATGGTTGGCCTACTAAAAGCCCTCGGCAGCTCGGCCAGTCAAATACGCAATATATTTTGGTGGAACGGCATGTTTATTCTTCTTCGAGGTTTGGTCCTAGGAAACATATTGGCCATCGGCTTTTGTTGGGTCCAAGCGAATTACCAGCTGATACCCTTAGATCCGGCCAACTACTACATGAATGCTGTACCAATTCACTGGGATTGGTTTACCTGGATATGGGTAAATACGGGCACATGCCTACTCGTGAGTATTATCATTTATATTCCTACCCATTTCATAAACAAGATCGATCCGCAGACTGCGATCAACTATAAAAATTAACATGAAAAAACTACTATTCGCTTACTTGTTGTGTATCGGAACGTCAGTTCTAGGCCAAGGCTTCCACGTACAAATTAATTTAAAAGACGTTCAAGAAGATCGCCTGAAAGTACAAATGAATTTTCCCCCGCAGAAACAAAAAAGCATTCTGGTTAATTTCCCAAAAATCGTTCCAGGAACATACGCAAATTATGACTATGGCAGGTATATTGAGAATTTTCAGGCGTTTGACCAACAAGGAAAAAAATTAGCTGTTACGAAGAAAAATGTAAACCAATATCAGATTTCGGAGGCCAACAAACTAGCCTATGTACGCTATGAGGCGAATGATACCTGGGACAGTCCAGAAATAAAAGGCGAATATATTTTTGAACCAGCAGGAAGTAATTTCCAAAAAGATACCTTGTTTGCGTTGAACACGCATACCTTATTGGCCTATGTATCTGGACAGGAAAAACAACGCATTAAGTTGCAGATTGAAAAACCAAGTCATTTAGTTGGCGTAAGCTCACTTAAAAACACGACAAAAGGAGATATCGATACCTACAATGCAATTTCGTATCAAGAATTGGTAGATTCACCTATCATGTACTCACCAGCTGATACAGCGAAAATTATGATGGGTGAAACAGAGATCGTCATCTCACTTTATACCCCCAATGCTACGGTAACCTCCAAGCAAATCGCCTCCCAAGTGGAACCTTTACTCGATGCGCAACGCAAATACCTGGGCGGTAAATTGCCTGTCAAGCGCTATGCGTTTTTAATTGTGTTATCAGATAACCTCAAAGGAGGTAGCTATGGGGCATTAGAGCATGCTCAGTCCTCATTTTATTACCTTCCAGAAGGAAATATCGAACAAATCAGCCAAACAATTCGCGATGTCTGCGCCCACGAGTTTTTTCACATTGTAACTCCCTTGTCGATTCATTCAGAAGAAATAGGATCTTTCGATTTTAATGAGCCTAAAATGTCCCAGCACCTTTGGCTATACGAAGGTCTGACGGAATATGCGGCACACCACATGCAAGCAAAATACGAGATAACAAGCTGGAATGACTTCTTTAAAACCATTCAAGAGAAAAAAGAAACGATGGATATGCAGTTTGATGCCTCTATCCCCTTCACGGTAATGAGTAAAAACGTTCTTTCAAAGTACAAAGAACAATATGGAAATGTATACGAAAAAGGAGCACTGATTGGCTGGGGATTAGATTTGTTCTTGCGCCAACAGTCAAACGGGGCTTATGGAACACAGCAAATGATGACGGAACTGGCAAAGACCTATGGCCCAACAAAATCATTTAAGGATGATGAATTATTTGAGGCCTTGGTGCGGATGACGAAAATGCCTGCTTTGCGCGATTTCTTTAAAAAGTATGTAGCTGGCAACGAGGAGCTGCCAATCGAGGCATGGCTTCAATCCATTGGCTATACCTGGGACATGACTCAAAAAGAAGAAATCAAATCTCCTGGATTTGATCCACAAGGTTTGGCGATAAAAACGGAAACGAAACGCGCCTATGTGGAAAATGAGAATGCGATCAATGTACAAGGTCAGACACTAGGCTTGCAAGCGAAAGATGAATTTATAAGCCTGAACGGCCTACCGATTGACGTGGAGAACTTCAGTAAAAACATGAAGAAGATCTTGCAAATCATTCAGCCCGGCGATTTACTGAATTTCGAAATTGCCCGGCCAGACGGAAAAGGTGGATATACTACGCTGACGTTAAAGGCTCCGTTTACACCGATAAGTCAAGTAAGCAAATCAGCCATTCGCCCCTTGCTTTACCCAACAGCTGAGCAGCTAAAATTGCGGGAAGATTGGAAGCGGGCTAATCCGTAAGCGGAGGATTAAATTCTCCCTCATGCTTCGCTAACCACACAGTCGCTACACCATTGCCAATAAAATTGGTAATCGCACGTGCCTCTGACATAAAACGATCAACGCCCAAAAGCAGCGCTAAACCTTCTAAAGGGATTACTTGCAGTGCGGTTAACGTAGATGCTAATACGACAAATCCACTTCCTGTAACCCCAGCAGCGCCTTTTGACGTGACCATCAATACCCCAATTATCGTGAGCAATTGCTCCCAACTCAGTTGAACACCGTAAACCTGGGCTAAAAACAAGGTGGCCATAGACAAGTATATACTCGTCCCATCGAGGTTAAACGAATATCCCGCTGGAACAACCAGGCCTACGACGGATTTGGAACAACCCATTTTCTCCAACTTTAACATGAGTGAGGGTAAAGCAGCCTCTGAGGAGGAAGTGCCTAAGACGATCAACAACTCCTCTTTGATATAGCCTAAAAATTTCCAGATACGTTCTCCGCAATGCCGCATGACTAAACCTAATACTAGGAATATAAAGATCGCCATCGTCGCATATACGGAAACCATAAGTTTTGCTAGGGGCAGTAAGGAATGAATTCCAAACTTCCCGATGGTATAAGCCATCCCACCCAAAGCCCCCAAAGGAGCTAAATACATGATCGCATGCAATGCTTTAAAAACCCAATCAGATGCCTGATGCATGCCTGAAATCATTTTGGCTTTGCCACGTACAAAATTCAAAAATGTCCCAAAAAACAAGGAAAATCCAAGAACCTGAATCGTAAAATTTTCTTTTAAAAATAAAATCCAAGAGAAAGAAGCAGCCTTTGAAGTGTACTTTGAAATATCTCCACCAGCCACATCACCCCGAATAACACCCTCGCCGGGAGTCAGAATATTGGATACCAAAAGGCCAATCAATAAAGCAATCGTCGTAATAACTTCAAAATATAATAACGCCTTACCGCCTACACGTCCAACTTTCTTCAGATTTCCCATATTCACAATCCCTAAACTGATTGTCAAAAAGATGATGGGATTTATAAACAACTTCACCAAACTGATAAAAATTCCACTAAAGACTTCACTCAATGTAGGTCCAAAAGCTAAATCAGCACCCAATAAACTATAGCTTATTTTGCTTTCAAAAACGGGGTATAAAGCGATTGAAGGGGAAAAATGACCGATTAAAACGCCAAGTAGAATAGATAAGAGAACCCAAAAAGTTAGGTTGCGTGTAATATTTGTTGCTTTCATTCGTTGTTATAGAGGTTGAAACAAATGTAAGGAACTAAACTGAAATTTTCATCGTTTGGGAATCTGCACTTAAATGCCGAATTTTGTCGGCTCATTTCAACGAATATTTTTCAGCTATGGCTTCTTCTATTAAATGCTTAATCATTGGTTCAGGACCCGCGGGATATACCGCCGCTATTTACGCGTCTCGGGCGGGCTTACAGCCTGTCATGTACATGGGCGGACAGCCAGGGGGACAATTAACGACCACTACGGAAGTTGACAATTTCCCAGGTTACCCACAAGGAGTTGATGGACCTACCATGATGGTTGATTTGGAGAATCAAGCGAAGCGTTTTGGAACTGATGTGCGTTTTGGCATGGCAACTAAAGTAGATTTCACCGTTCAACCAAAGAAAGTTTGGATCGATGATACTACTGAAATCCTAGCAGATTCTGTGATTATTGCCACAGGAGCTTCGGCTAAATGGTTAGGTCTGGAGGGTGAAACGACATACAATGGCTTAGGCGTTTCAGCTTGCGCCGTATGTGATGGATTCTTCTACCGCAATCAAACAGTTGCGGTTGTTGGCGCTGGAGATACCGCCGCTGAAGAGGCTAGTTACTTAGCTAATTTATGTACACAAGTACACTTAATTGTGCGTAGAGATCAAATGCGTGCTTCTTTAATCATGCAAGAACGCGTGAAAAACAACCCAAAAATTACAATCCACTGGAACTCAGAAACAGAGGAGATTTTGGGCGATGCAAACGGAGTTACCGGAATACGAATCAAAAATAACGTGTCAAATGCAACCGAAGAAATCGCTTGTACAGGTTTCTTTGTAGCGATTGGACATCAACCCAATACCAGCATCTTCAAAGGCCAATTGGACATGGATGCGCAAGAATACCTTATCACAGAAAAAGGGAGTAGTCGGACCAACATCCCTGGCGTATTTGCCTGTGGGGATGTGCAGGATACGACGTACCGACAAGCCGTTACGGCGGCTGGAAGTGGCTGTATGGCCGCTTTGGACGCTGAACGCTGGTTGGCCGCAAGCAACTTACATTAATCAACATACATGCAGTGTAACAAATTAATTTGGGGATTGGCGCTTGTCTTTGTGACAATGAGCACGTATGCCCAAGAGAAAAAGTTGTTTAAAAAGAATACGAAGATTGATTTCAAGTCGAATGCCAACTTGTATCAAGATAAATCCTCGAAAAAAGATGATTTAGATGAGTTACCTCCCCTAACCTTTCGAACGGAAGGTGAAAGTACGACCACGGCAATTCAAGGATCCGAAATGCAAGAACGCAAGTTTGAACCGCTGAAGATTCTTAACCCAACCATTAGTAATTTCGATACAACCTCAATTGATGAGGGCGAGGCACTTGTCGTGGAAATTGAAGAGGAAAACGCGCCAGTAGGTTCTGAAGATTTCGTTTCAGTAGCATCTTATTATTCGATCTGGGATACTAAAAGTATCGATCCATACGATATTAATGCGAAGGATTTTGACGAGCCAGTGGACCTTGAATTGTATAATTTACCGGCTGGACGTAATTGGTCTCCTCCTTTGGCATCAGTCAAACAAACTAGTCCATTTGGACCTCGCTGGGGAAGATTACACGCTGGAGTGGATTTAGATTTAGAAACTGGCTATCCGGTTTATTCCGTCTTTGATGGTATTGTACGTGTGGCGAGTGTGGATGGAAATGGGTACGGAAGATATGTAGTTGTTCGCCATTACAATGGACTTGAAACCTTGTATGGCCACCTTTCCAAACAAAATTTAGAACCAGGTACCTTCGTAAAAGCTGGCGATGAAATAGGCTTGGGCGGAAATACAGGTCGTAGTACCGGGTCACATTTACACTTTGAGACGCGGTATGAAGGCAATCCATTTAACCCAAATCAAGTATTTAATTTTGGGACGGGGGAACCTATCTCGGATCACCTACTAATTACTGCACAGACTTTTAATACCCGAGCACTTTCACTTCGTAATGAATATGGAAGTGTAGGTGATAAAATAAAAACTCGTCGGAAAGCGTGGGTAAAAGTTCGTCCGGGTGATTCCTTGTATACCATTGCGCAACGCGCAGGGATGTCGGTAAGTAAACTTGCCAAATTAAACGGCCTACGCTTATCTTCTACCATTCGTGCAGGCCGACGACTTCGCATTCACTAATCCTTCCATTCGATGAAACTAGACATACTGGTGATCGCCGCGCATCCCGATGATGCGGAATTAGCTTGTTCCGGAACCATTCGTAAGCATTTGGCGCTAGGTAAAAAAATAGGTATCGTCGATCTAACACGTGGAGAATTAGGTACCCGAGGAACACCAGAAATTCGTTTGACTGAATCAGCAGCTGCCACGGAGATCTTAGGTATTCAGGTACGTGAAAATTTGGGATTAGCCGATGGCTTTTTTCAGAATGATCAGGCAAGTCAGCTAAAATTAATTGAGGTCATTCGAGCCTACCGACCAGAAATTATCTTCGCCAATGCCTTAGAAGATCGCCACCCTGACCATGGAAAAGGTGCACAATTGGCGATTGATGCGAGTTTTTTGAGTGGATTACGCAAGATTGACACGCAACGCGATGGGCACCAACAAACAGAATGGCGTCCTAAACAAGTCTTTCATTACATTCAAGATAGATACCTGGAACCCGATTTTGTTATTGATATCACGGAACATTGGGAAACCAAAGAAGCAGCTATTCGCGCATTTCGTAGCCAATTTTTCGATCCGAATTCCAACGAACCAGCTTCCTACATTTCTAATCCTGATTTCTTAGACTTTATTGAAGCGCGTGCCCGCGAAATGGGTCATAAGATTGGTGTTACTTTTGGAGAAGGATTTCAGACACAGAAGACACTAGCTATTCAGGATTTGAGTTCCCTACTTCAATAGGCTTCATAGGTCGAAAACACCCGTTGCATGTAGGCTTGACCAAACGTCAATAAGTTAGCGCCCCCCTCCTGCTTTATCACCCGTTTTCCTGCATTATCATAGCTAGTAAATCCCTTTGGGCTAATCACTCCAAAACCATTATCCCAGTCGAAGAATGCATATCCTTGCGTTGGATCGGTCGCGAACAAATCTTGGCTAAACTTAAACCGCTGGCCATTCAAGCCCAGTTGGCCTAAAACTGTTTGAGCAATATCTGTTTGACTCCCGAAGACCGACATCTTTTTCCCGCGGAACTCGGGCTTGATGACTTCGCCAACTAACACCAGGGGAATATGAAAACGTTGCGCCGCTGAAATCGGATATTTTTCTTTTGGTAAGCGGTGGCCATGATCCGCCACAATCACAAATAAGGTTTGCTTAAACCAAGGCTCCTGGCGCGCCTGACGCATAAATGCTCCTAAAGACTTATCGGTGTAAAAAGCAGTACTTCGAAAACGATTAGGCAAATCTGAACCGGGAAAGCGCGGAGCCTCCGGGATCTCAAAAGGTTCATGGTTGGAAAGTGTCAGCATGGTTGCAAAAAACGGTTGGCTCAACTGACCCAACTGCTGTTTAAATCTCTTAAATACAACCCCGTCATGCGCACCCCATTTGGAATTTTGATCTTCGGGCGCAAACGCATGCTTGTCGGTGGCATGATCAAATCCATGGCTTAACACATACGGTTTAAAGCCGAAAAATTCACTCTCACCCCCATACATAAATGCCGTTTCGTACCCTTGTTCTTTAAATACTTGTGCAACGGAAGGCAGATGTTCCTGCTTATCTGTTTCTGAAATAATACTTTTGGTAGCCTGTGCTGGAAAGGCGCTTAACACAGCAATCAAACCCTTATCGGTCCGATCACCTGATGCATATACATTCGAAAAAGATACGCCCTGACGCATTAAAAGCCCCAATTCAGTACTTATTCCCGGCTCACCTCCTAAGGATTCCACGACATCCGCTGTAAAACTTTCCAGAATTATGAAGACCACATTGGGACGTTTCGTAGATAAAATCTCTGTTCGTTGTAAGGAATCTGCACTGAGGTATTTCTCCAATATGGGGTCTACGTGTGCGTCCGGCATGAATTGAAAACCACTTGTTGTGCCCGCTAAATTATTAACCACATCCTGCGCTAAGTTCCACGACGTATTGACCGATGCATGGTTTAAGATTGGCTTGGAGGAAAAATAGGCCATACTTTGGGAGATGGGGGCAAGTTGCCAACCGCCCCGAACGCTCAAAAAGGTCAATCCAAGGAGTAGCAAACTAAGCGAAGGGCGGACAAGCCACGTATGCAACGCATAAGATGGGCGAATGAAAAAGCGAATGATCCACCAGAAAAAGACACTTTGCATCAAAAATAGGCCTATGGCAAGCGCGATACCCGTTTCGAGGCTAGAAATAGTAGATTCGTAGGGATATAAAACAAAGATTTTAAATACTTTAAAATTTACTTTGGAACCCCACTCTTGATAAATATTTACATTAACTGCCGCGATAAGCGAAAATAAAATGATGAAAAACCGATGATAGATAAGTTGAAACCGAGTAGAAACGAATGCTTTACCAGAAAATATTTCAACTGCCCAAAGTAAAACGGGAATAACCAGCACATATCCCGCCATAGACGCGTCTAAGCGAAGGGCGGAACTGAAAATTTGAAAGACATCGGAAGCGCTGGAATCACTTACATATTCCCAAAAGCGAAGTACAAAGATCGATCGCTCGACTAAAAAGAAGATTAGCCAAAAAGCGTATAAGCGAATAAGGCTGATGACATAACTCAATCGATGAAGCGTTTGGTGATATCTTGATAGGAATCAATACGGCGATCGCGGAGAAATGGCCACGTTTTTCGGTAGTATTCGCTCGAATCTACATCGATATTTACCAAGGCGACTTCTTCTACATCATGCGGAGCTTGGAAAAGAATGCGACCACCTGCATTGGCAACAAAACTTCCTCCCCAAAATTTCTGACCATTTTCTATACCCACTCGATTTACCGAAACGACGGGCACGCCATTTGCAATTGCATGCGAACGTTGAATCGTTTGCCACGCTTGGTATTGCTCGCGATTGATTTCGGAATTTGTTTCTTCTAAATCCCAACCGATCGCCGTGGGATACACAAGCACTTCCGCTCCTTGCAAGGCGGTTAGACGGGCAGCTTCGGGGTACCATTGGTCCCAACAAATCAACACGCCTACTTTGGCATATTTTGTATCAAACACCTGGTAACCTAAATCACCCGGCGTGAAGTAATATTTCTCATAATAGCCTGGATCATCAGGAATATGCATTTTGCGGTATTTGCCCAAATAGGCGCCATCAGCATCGATTACTGCGGTCGTGTTATGAAATAAACCCGCTGCCCGTTTTTCAAACAAAGAGGCAATGATAACCACATTTAATTCTTTCGCTAACGCGCCAAATAAATCAGTGCTCGGTCCAGGAATGGACTCCGCAAGATCAAAAAAGGCTTGATTTTCCTCGTAGCAGAAATAAACGGAACTAAATAATTCTTGCAAACAGATTACTTGTGCCCCGCGTAAAGCAGCATCGCGAATGGATTGCACTGTTTTGGCAACATTAGCCGCAACATCGGTTGAGCAATCTAATTGCACTAAAGCAAAAGAAACGTTTTTCATAGCGTTTGGGAAGCGTGAATGATTGGGCTTAAATCTATGTCTTTCATGCAATGAAAGTGGTCTAAGGGACAGTAATTTCGAATTTCCGGTTGGCATGGCCGACATCCCAAGCCCTTATTTTCTAAAATCGTTAGTTTCTCGGATGCTTGCATCGAAGGAGTCGTGCTCCCAAAAATACCAAATGTCTTTTTACCTAAAACTTGGGCAAGTTCGAGCATGGGCGAATCATGTGCAATGACAAAAGCAGCCCCGTTCATGATGGAGCACATTTCAGCATGCGAGAGCGTTTTACACAAATTATACACCTTTTCAGGAAATATTTTATTGAAACGGTAGCCATAGTTTTCATCCCAGGCATTGCCGATCACGATGAGTGGTATCTCCAACTTATCGATCATCCGAACTTGATTCGGATAGTCCAATACCTGTGTTACAAACTCTCCTTCCAACGCATAAACGGCATATTTTCCTGTAATACCCCGAGCGGCTAGGTCAAAATCGGGTAAGCTTTGCAACCAATCCAGCGAGGCCATGTCGTTCCAATTCTTTGGCCAGCGGGCACAGGTAAGTCGGGTCCAGAAAGTAGTGGAATCGGGACTCAAATCATACACCTGATCAAACGCAATTCCTTTTGGCTTTTTCGTATGGATCAGCGCACGGTCAATCAGAAGCGTGAATACATCGGCAGATACTTCATCGCAAAACACTTGGATTTCGGTTTCGGGATGTGCGACTTGGATGGCACGCAATTTTCGTACGCTCGAAAGCGCATGAACAGAACCTGAAAAGTGTAGGCAAAGAATTCGTTGCATGGAAAAAAAATAGCCTCGCAAAATTAAGAAAAATCTTTGCTAAGCCGCATACTTTCATTCTTTTCGGTAAATTGCGGACTAAATTTGAATGGATTACATGGAGCAGAAAAAACAAGATACCGCCTCAGCATTAAAAGATATTATTTCGCATGCTAAAGAATACGGATTCGTATTCCCGTCCTCAGAAATATACGATGGCTTACAAGCTGTATATGATTACGGTCAAAATGGTGTGGAGTTAAAAAATAACTTAAAGAACGTTTGGTATAAGGCCATGACTATGTTGAACGACAATGTGGTCGGCTTAGATGCGGCTATTTTCATGCATCCATTGACTTGGAAGGCCTCTGGCCACGTGGATTCATTTAATGATCCGATGATTGACAATAAGGATTCGAAGAAGCGTTACCGCGCTGATACCTTGTTGGAGGAACGTGCTGCAGCCCTAGAGGAAGAAGGAAAAGCGGACGAGGCAAAAGCTTTAATGCAAGCGATGGCGAAGGGTTTGGACGCGGGAGATTTGGAGGCTGTTCGCCAGTTAATCATTGATCAAAACATTAAATGCCCGGTTTCGGGCACAGCCAATTGGACCGAAGTGCGTCAATTTAATTTGATGTTTTCGACACAAGTGGGAGCTGTATCGGAAGATGCATCCTTGATTTATTTACGTCCAGAAACAGCACAGGGAATTTTCGTGAATTTCTTGAATGTGCAAAAAACGGGCCGTATGAAGGTGCCTTTTGGCATTGCACAGATCGGAAAAGCCTTCCGTAATGAGATTGTAGCGCGTAATTTCATTTTCCGCATGCGTGAGTTCGAACAAATGGAAATGCAATTTTTTGTACGTCCTGGCACGGAAATGGAGTGGTACAACAAATGGAAAGAAACGCGAATGAAGTTTCATCAGGCAATCGGCTTACCAGCAGATTCATTGAAATTCCATGATCATGATAAATTAGCGCACTACGCAAATGCGGCAGTGGATATTGAATATAAATTCCCATTTGGCTTTAAGGAGATGGAGGGGATACATTCCCGCACCGACTTTGACCTCAAGGCACACCAAGAATTATCAAAGAAAAAGCAGCAATATTTTGACCCAGAAATAAATCAGAACTATATTCCGTACGTGGTTGAGACCTCAGTGGGTGCAGATCGTTTGTTTTTAGCGATTTTGTGCAATGCATATACGGAGGAAACGACGGGTGAGGGTGAAAGTTTGAAGCAACGTGTTTATCTAAATATTCATCCAGCATTGGCACCTACGAAAGTGGCGGTATTGCCTTTAGTGAAGAAAGATGGATTGGCGGAGAAAGCACAAGAAATTACGAATCAACTTAAATTTGCCTTTAATACAACGTACGACGATGGTGGAGCAATTGGCAAACGCTATACCCGTCAAGATTTAATTGGGACGCCGTATTGCGTCGTAGTCGATTACCAAACGATGGAAGATCAAACGGTAACGGTACGGGATCGCAATACCATGACCCAAGAGCGCATTTCTATCGCGGACCTGAAAGAAAAATTAGGCTACGCGGTATCGATGGAGCGTATTTTTGAAAAATTAGTTTAAAAACGCAAACAACGACAACATGACGACTGATCAAAATCCAGCTGAAGAAGAAAACGTAGTGGTACCTACTGAGACAGCAGAAATGCTTTCAAAGGAAGTAGAGGCACCTGAACCGGCAAAAGAAGTAGAATATCCCTTATTCGACTTTGCGGTAGCTACGAAGGACAACTTCATCACCTACTTTGCAAAAATCAAAGATATCGCCTCAGCACATGCGCATGCGGCGACGTATAAAAAGGTGGATGAGATCACAAAAGAGGTCAAAGAAGCATGGAACCAGTTGAAGCAAGCAGAAAAGCAGGCAGCTATTGAAGCATTCAAAGCAGCCAATGAAGGCTCTGAAGAAGGATTTGATTTCAAAGATGAGGCTATTCATGCGGTGGAACAGCTTTTAGGTGCGTTGCGCACGGAGAAGCAAGCATTTTTCCAAACCTTAGAAAAGGCGCGGGAAAAAGCGCTAGAAGGCAAAACGCGATTGATTAATGAATTGCGGACGTTGGTAGATGCGGATGATTATTCTGATCCGGCACATGTTAATGCCAGTTTCAAAGCATTTAAGAAAATACAGGAAGAGTGGAAAGGTTTGGGATCGGTTCAAGGGCCGATGAATCAAACGCTTTGGCAGTCATACCATGCTTTGGTAGATCGTTTTTATTCAAATCGTTCCATCTTTTATGAGTTATTGGAATTAGATCGTAAGAAGAATTTGCAGGCAAAAGAAGTCATTGCAACTAAATTAGAAAACTTGGCTGCGGCTGTTGCCTCGTCGACCAAAGTCCCTGCCCTTTTGAAGGAAGCAGAAGATTTGTTCAACGAGTATAAGCACATTGGACCTGCGCAACGGGAAGATAATGAGGCGATGTGGCAGCGGGTAAAAAAATCTTTGGATGTATTGTTTGAGCAGAAGCGTCAGATTCATGATGCCAATAAAGCCGTATTTGAGGAGAACTTGAAGATCAAGAAGGAATTAGGGGATTTGTTACATACGTATGCATCCTTCCAGTCGGACAGTATCACCGAATGGAACCAAGCTTCCAAAGCGGTTTTGGCTTTGCAAGAGCAGTGGGGGAAGTTAAAAGGAGGTTTGCCGCGTGATGGTGGCAAGGAAGTTAGTCATCAGTTTTGGGCGGATTTAAAGTTATTCTTCAAAAATAAGAGTGCATTTTTTGCCAAGATTGATGCTGAGCGCAAGGCAAATTTGGCTGCGAAACAGCAATTAATAGAGCAGGTAGAAGGCATTGTAGCGGTGGGTACGGATACAGCGGAAATTACGCAGCAGGTGATTGAGTTGCAGAAGAAGTGGAAAGAGATCGGTCATGTGCCGGAGAAGCAGAAGGATAGCATTTATGCCAAATTCAAAGCGGCTTGTGATGCCTATTTCAACTTAAAACGTTCGGCGTCGAAGGGGGCAAAGGATGAAGAATTTGAAGCAAATTTAGTTGCTAAGCAAGCGATATTGACGGAGATGGCGGCGATGTTGCAGGATCCGGATTCTTTGGCGAAGTTGGGCGAGATTAAGTCCAACTGGGATGCGATTGGTTTCGTGCCGCGGAAGGATGTGAAGGGGATTCAAGAAAGTTTCCGTACTTCTTGGAATGCCTTGATTGATTTGGCTCGGACGCAGCCTAAAGAGCAATTAGCGGCTTGGGGATTTGAGTTAAAGTCCCTAAAAACGGAGTCGGCAGCAAGCACCTCTGAAGCTTCAGGCCCATCGGCGGATCAGCGCAAGAAGATCCAAACATTGGAGCATGATATTGCGGTGTTAACCAATAACTTAGAATTTTTCGCGAAGTCGAAAAACAGCGATAAGCTGCGTGCGGAGGTAGAAAAGAAAATTGCGGCGGCGGAAAAAGAATTGGAGAAATTGAAAAAAAGTTGATTTTTTTCACAAGCAGTTTTGCGTTTTAGGAGAATAACACTACTTTTGTAAACCGAAATGCGCCTCCTTAGCTCAGCTGGTAGAGCAACTGATTTGTAATCAGTAGGTCGTTGGTTCGATCCCGACAGGAGGCTCTGATAAGCTCGACAGAAATGTTGAGCTTTTTTGTTTTCAAGTCATTTCAACATTCCCTATCGGCTAAGTTTATAAACTCGCACAAATGTCTTGAATAACAGTTGACGTGCGCACAACCTTCGACTTTAAAGATGCCAGAGTAAGTGAATCTCTTAATTCACTCAAGTTGAATGTTAAATGAACTAATAGATATTCCCACGATTCATCCATATGGAAATCCACACCCAGCTTATAATTGTTTTTTCATTTTCAGGTCCACCACCAAAAACTGCCATATCATCCATTGAAAAAATCTCCATAATTCTTTTATCATGTGACCAAATGGCATCTTCTAGTTGATCTACCTTCTCATCAAAATTTTCAACCGTTATTCCCAGTTGACTACTGATTCCTTCCAAAGAATAATCAATCAGCAACTTAGCGGTATCGGCTTCCGAATTAATGAGAAGCTCCACCGTTTCTAACACATCAATCTCCAAGAATTCAATTTTAATCGTTGGATCTTCGTCTTCAAACGAAATGAAGTCCGCAATTACAGAATCTAAAGGACAATATCTTTGATAAAATACTGCTTCGAAAGGGCCAATAAAGGAGATTTAAATATCTGAATTTGACATACTATTTTTACTGGATACAAGCTTAAGTAGGCTATTAAGTAGTCACATAATGAAAGGGTGCAACAACCCCGCCAGAAAAATGCGCAGACGTCTGGAGTGCTCTTTCTAGTTTTTCTTGAACTGGAATATCGACAGTTTCCAGATTTTTAAGCGCTCCCAATGCATATTGTTCACCACATCCGACGGAATCAAATCCATCAACTGTCTCCATCACATAGAAATCAGAATTAATTCGGAATAGGCGTTCTTTATAGGCAACTAAAAAAGTACCGCCATTATCCATACCGTTTTGCGTATTCAAAATACCTCCGGCTTTAAAAACATTCCGAATTTCATCAACAAATTTGGTACACATGTAGGCATAAATATCAATATCCCCCCGCTTAGAAATGGAAAAACCCGGCCCACTCTTTTCAATAACGGGTGGCTCGAACTGAAATTTTAGCAATTGAATCATTCGAAAGGAGGTTGTACATCCAAAAATAAAATCGCCATTCCGAAATACCTTGGGTTGCTTCTCCAATTGAACATCGATCCCCGAAACCGCTGCTGAATCACCACCAATAATTACATTCCCCCCTTTCGGATTTAACATTCCTACAATACAAGTCATAATCACATGTTATTTTCTAATTTGCTTTAACTCCATATAGCAATACCTACTACCTTGAGCCACATAAAGGTACATGGTTTTTTGAAAAGTAGGTTTGAGACTTTCATCGATAATATGTTTATTGAATCGCTAATCTTTGATTGCGATAATCAATAACAACAGTTGCCTGCGCAAATAAATCAACCCCTACAATTGCATCTACGATTCCCATGGAAAGAACCATGGCAAGTTGACCTGCAGGTAAATTCCCCCAATTAACGTCCAATTGTTTTCCATGGATGATTGTAGGATAAATGTAATGCGGTGTTTGAAAAACGCCCGTCAAAGGGTGAAAATCTTCCTTCATACCTACAGAATTCCAATTGTTCGAAAAAGACGTTTTAATATAGGAGAGATTAGCACCAGAGTCAAAAAATGCCTGTAAGGACGTACCATCTAATTCAATATTAATCAAAGGAACACCCATTAAATCATGATAATTCTCCCAATTATCGAGTTCGGGCGCGGAGGATTCTCCAAAAATCGCTTCACCACCGCGTACATCAAATGAGACCCAATAATTGGACATGATGTCATTGCCCAATAAACCGACAATTTTCTTGGCTGCATTTGGAATAAAATTCCGCAAAGAAGGCACAGTTAAACCACCATAACTAGTCGATACCTGATATGATTTGCCAAGAAATTCCAATTGTTGAACTTCACAAATTGTAGTGGGACTTCCCGTATCCACAATAAAATAACCACCTTGATTATCTGAGAGGAACAAATGCCCATGTTCAAACTCCAATGCTAAAACGTGCTTCATCTAAATTATAATTTAAGCCCTATATGACACAGCGTCAACTCATGCCTGTTCCTCAAAATTTTGAACAGAACAAAAATGAAGACTCCAAGCAAATCTAGAGCGATTAATGTACCGCAAATATGGGCACATTTCCCTCATTTCCATACGTGCTTATCTTACTTGAATAAAAATAAAACGACAAAATTCAAGAACTAAACAACGATGAAAAACGTGATATTGATTCATGAAACGCATTTAACAAATAAATCATATGACAGAAATGCATTTAATTTTTGCAAAATTATTTCATTCGAAATTAAGCTAACTATACCTAAACCATGAAAAAATGCTAGTTCGATAATTTAGCCTTAAGGCAATAGGATTATTTACGCATGTGAAGACAAATTTTGGGCCGAAATCCTTAAATTGCTTTAAACAACCTATTTCATGATTCAACGTCGCGACTTCATCAAAAGCTCCATTGGGTTCAGCGCCCTTTTAGGCACTGCTCCGCTATTCAACTCCGGAATTACCGAGGCATCGCCCATCAGTATCGAAGAACGGAAGGGACGCATTGCCAAAGCGCGAGAATTACTGCAAAAGAATAAGATGGTGGCGCTGATTTTGGACGCAGGAACGAGTCTCAATTACTTTACGGGTTTATCCTGGTATCCGAGCGAACGTTCCATGCTCGCAATTATTCCCGCCAAAGGCGAACTAACTTACATTTG
>JACCDK010157758.1_pt1 | contig 19776 bp, 18 predicted proteins | sample 7445871 | NCBI WGS metagenome assembly JACCDK01 (sample SAMN15323436, study PRJNA562643) | freshwater metagenome | isolation source: river surface water | place: USA:Blue River Watershed | collected 2017-08-15
GAGCTCTTCCATGCGTTGAATGTGCTCGTCCATGGTGCCGCCCACGTCCATCAGCAGCAACACCTTCACGTTGTTGTGCCGCTCGGGAATCATCTTGATGTCGAGATACCCCGCATTGGCCGCTGTGCTGCGGATGGTGTCGTCGAGGTCGAGTTCGTCGGGTGAGCCTTCACGCGCAAACTTGCGCAGACGGCGCAGGGCCACCTTGATGTTGCGGGTGCCCAACTCCTGGCTGTCGTCGTAGTCTTGGTACGCGCGTTGTTCCCACACCTTCACCGCGCTTTTGTTGCCGCCCTTGCCGCCAATGCGAACGCCTTGCGGGTTGTAGCCCCCATTGCCAAACGGGGACGTGCCGCCGGTGCCAATCCACTTGCTGCCGCCTTCGTGGCGTTCCTTCTGCTCTTCCAGGCGCTTCTTGAGCGTTTCCATCAACTCGTCCCAGCCCATTTTTTCGATGGCGGCTTTTTGCTCGGGGGTGAGTTCCTTCTCCAGGGTTTTACGCAGCCAGTCTAGCGGTACGTCCTGGGTGAAGTCGGTCATCAACTCCACGCCCTTGAAATAGGCCGCAAAGGCGCGGTCAAATTTGTCGAAGTGCTTTTCGTCTTTCACCAGGGCCGTGCGGCTCAGGTAATAGAAATCATCCATCGAGCTCGCGTCGCTGGCTGGTCCCACCACCTGGGCCTCAAGGGCCTCAAGCAGGGAGAGGTATTCCTTGACGGACACCGGCACCTTGGCCGCACGCAGGGTGTAGAAGAAATCGATCAGCATGGTGGTCGCCCCTCAGAGAACAGGCCGCGGGCGAGCCAGTTGATAGTCGAGGTGGGAGCGAACCGCCGGCCACTCGTTGGCGATGATGCTGTACACCACGGTGTCTCTCAGGGAGCCGTTGGGCGCGATCTGATGCGAGCGCAACACGCCGTCCAGTTTGGCGCCCAGACGCTCGATGGCGTTGCGGCTGTCGTGGTTGAACCAGTGGGTGCGGAATTCCACCGCGATGCAACCCAGTGTGTCAAAGGCGTGAGACAGCAACAGCCGCTTGCACTGGGTGTTCAGGGCCGAGCGCTGCACGCTGCGCCGGTACCAGGTCGAGCCGATTTCGACACGGTGGTGGGCGCTGTCGATATTCATGTAGGTGGTCATGCCCACGGCTTTGCCTGAACTGGGCTCGATCACCGCGAAGGGCAGCATGCTGCCTTGCGATTGCAGTTGCAGGCGACGCTCGATTTCGGCCTGCATACGGTCAGGCGTGGGAATGAAGGTGAACCAGAGGTTCCAGAGTTCGCCATCTCGCACGGCTTCCACCAGGTCGTCATGGTGATGCGCAGCCAGGGGCTCCAAGCGCGCATGAGGGCCTTGCAGCACCAGCGGGGTGATGGTGATCATGGCGCATCTCCGGGCGGCGCAGAGCGGCTGCGCAGGTGGCGCATGGCCTGGAGACCCATGCCGCCACCCAGTCCAACCAGGGCAATGGCCACCAGGCTGCCCGCGCTGTAGCCCTCGGCAAATAACTCCAGCCCCACCAGGCGACCGAGACCAAAGCCGAGCAACGAACCCACGACAAAACCGACCGCGTCGGTCAGGCCTTCGATCAGCAGTTGGCGTGACATGGTGTCCCCCGAGACTTAACGGTTGCGACTTTGCATGAACACCAGCTTCTCGAACAGCGTCACATCCTGTTCATTCTTGAGCAGTGCGCCCACCAGCGGGGGTACAGCCACTTTTTCGTCGGCCGATTGCAGGGCTGACAGCGGGATGTCCTCGGCCACCAGCAGCTTGAGCCAGTCCAGCAACTCGCTGGTGCTGGGCTTTTTCTTCAGGCCGGGCAGGTTGCGCACGTCGTAAAAGGTTTTGAGGGCGACCGTGAGCAGGTCTTTCTTGAGCGTGGGGAAGTGCACATCCACAATTTGACGCATGGTGTCGGCGTCGGGGAACTTGATGTAGTGAAAAAAGCACCGGCGCAAGAAGGCGTCGGGCAGTTCCTTTTCGTTGTTGGAGGTGATGAACACCAGCGGGCGCGTTTTGGCCTTGATGAGTTCACGCGTTTCGTAGCAATAAAACTCCATGCGGTCGAGTTCACGCAGCAAGTCGTTCGGAAACTCGATGTCGGCCTTGTCGATCTCGTCGATCAGCAGGGCCACGGGTTCTTCGGCGGTGAACGCCTGCCACAGCACGCCCTTGATGATGTAGTTCTGGATGTCTTTGACCCGCTCGTCACCCAGCTGGCTGTCGCGCAAGCGGCTCACTGCATCGTATTCATACAAGCCCTGCTGGGCCTTGGTGGTGGATTTGATGTGCCACTGAATGAGCGGCAGTCCCAGGGCCTGGGCCACTTCCTCGGCCAGCATGGTTTTGCCGGTTCCTGGCTCGCCCTTGACCAGCAGGGGGCGCTTCAAGGTTATGGCTGCGTTGACGGCCAGTTTCATGTCCTGGGTGGCCACGTAATTGTCGGAACCTTGGAATTTCATGGTGGTGAGCGGTTGGGCAAAAGCTACGTCTAGCTTACAGAATGACTCGGAAGGGATCGATATAATGCGCGGTTGGCGTTGGCCTGCCTGCGCCCATCTGGTCCCTTGTTGCACTTGATTGTCAGTCCAAAATGAACAAGTTATTGTCCTTTGTTTTTGTTTCGCTTGTCGCTTGCGTGACCACCCCGGTTTTGGCGCAAGACGCCCAGGGCGACGCCAAGGCTGGCGAGAAAAAGATTGCCATGTGCATCGGTTGCCACGGCATCATCGGGTATCAGGCCAGCTTCCCCGAGGTCTACCGCGTGCCCATGATCTCCGGGCAAGGTGCCAAGTACATCGTCTCCTCGCTCAATGCCTACAAAAAAGGTGAGCGCAAGCATCCCACCATGCGCGGCATTGCTGAATCGCTGACCGACCAGGATATGGCCGATATCGCCGCTTACTACTCCACACACGGCGCCCCTCAGGCCGCGCCTGAGACCGTCAAGGAGGCCACTGGTCCCGTGGCCGACCTGCTGAAGAAAGGTGCTTGCAACTCCTGTCACGGTGCCAATTACAGCAAGCCCATCGACCCGTCCTACCCCAAGATTGGCGGCCAGCATGCCGACTACCTGTTTGTGGCTCTCAAGTCCTACAAGACCGAAGGTCAGGCTTCCTGGGGCCGCAACAACGGCGTGATGGGTGGCATCGCCAAGCAGTTCACCAACGCCGAGCTCAAGCAGCTGGCCCAGTACATCGCCAGTCAGCCCGGTGAGATGAAGGTCGTGCCGCAGTCGCGCTTCCGTTGATCGTTGCACGACACCGGCCTGGCCGGTCTCCATGCAAAAGCCAGACCTTGTGTCTGGCTTTTGTGTTTCTGGCACTCAGTCTCGCGTGGCCCGGCGCTGTACCTCGTCGATGTAGGCCGCGCCATCGGGTGGCCTGCCGCTGCGCTGGCTTTCCCACACCATGCGTCCCAGGCACTCCATGGTTTCGTGGTGCGCCTGGTGAATCGAGTCGCGCCGTGCAGCCAACAACTCAACGGCTTGCCGAATCCCCCGGGGCTGATCGATGGAGCACTGCTCGCTGATGGACAAGTGCATGGACAGGTGCAGGAAAGGGTTTTCCCGACCCTCTTGCACTTCATACACCCGAACCACCGCTGCCTCTGCATCGGACAAATCGGCGTGGTACTCGGGGTGGCGGTCGACCCACTGGCCTGCCAGGGTTTCCAATGCATCCAGCGGCTCACCGGCTTGTTGTTTGCGATGGACGGCGCAGAAGAACCGGCGCACATCTTCTTGAGAGGGCGTGAACATGCTCGGATTGTGCTGCATGCGGCAGCCGCCATGGCAAGCGGCGTCAATCTCCCACGCTACTGCCCCGGTTTGCGACGCGTCCCATAATAGCCCCCATGATCAACAAGATAGCCCCCTCCATTGAACAGGCACTGGCTGGCACCCCCGATGGTGCGGTGGTGGCCATCGGCGGATTCGGCACAGCCGGCATCCCGGCCGAGCTGATTGACGGCCTGATTGCCCAAGGTGCCCGTGACCTCACCCTGGTGAACAACAACGCGGGTAACGCCGAGTACGGCATTGCCGCCCTGCTCAAGACGGGCCGTGTGCGCAAAATCATTTGCAGCTTTCCGCGGCAGGTGGATTCGTATGTGTTTGATGAGCTCTACCGCAGCGGCAAGCTCGAGCTGGAGCTCGTGCCACAGGGCAACCTGGCTGAGCGTCTGCGGGCGGCGGGTGCCGGCATTGGGGCCTTCTTCACCCCCACCGGGTATGGCACCGAGCTAGCGCTCAAGGCTGATGGCACACCCAAAGAGACCCGTGAAATCGATGGACGTCACTATGTGCTCGAGTACCCGATCCGTCCCGATCTGTCGCTGATCCGTGCCGAGCGCGGCGACCGCTGGGGCAACCTGACCTACCGCAAGGCCGCGCGCAATTTTGGGCCCGTCATGGCCATGGCAGCCAAGCGCACCGTGGCCACTGTCCACGAGGTGGTGGAGCTGGGACAACTCGACCCGGAGACCATCGTCACGCCCGGTATCTTTGTGCACCAGGTGGTGCTGATCGACCGCGTGGTCACCCAGGCCGGAGGTATCAAGGCATGAGCTACACCCGTCGCACCAAAGACCAACTGGCCGCGCGCGTGGCCCAAGACATTCCCGAAGGCGCCACGGTCAACCTGGGCATCGGCATGCCCACCACGGTGGGCAACCACATCCCGGCCTCGCGCGAGGTGTTGCTGCACAGCGAGAACGGCATTCTGGGCATGGGCCCGGCGCCGGCCCCCGGCCAGGAGGACTACGACCTCATCAACGCGGGCAAGCAGCCCGTCACCTTGCTGGCGGGCGGGGCGTACTTCCACCATGCCGACAGCTTTGCCATGATGCGTGGCGGTCATCTCGACATTTGCGTGCTGGGGGCTTTCCAAGTCAGCGCCACCGGTGACCTGGCCAACTGGCACACCGGCGAGCCCGGTGCGGTGCCCGCCGTGGGCGGTGCCATGGATCTGGCCATCGGGGCCAAGCAGACCTGGGTGATGATGGACTTGCTGACCAAGCAGGGCCAGAGCAAGGTGGTGTCACAGTGCACCTACCCCATCACGGGGCTGGCCTGTGTCAAGCGCATCTACAGCGACCTGGGCACGCTGGCGTGCACGCCTGACGGTCTGAGGATCATTGACCTGGTGCCCGGGCTCAGCCTGGATGAGCTCAGCCGTATCATCGGTTTGCCCATTGCCGCTTGATCGGCACCCCCTGCGCTGCTCACCCGGCGGCGCACGAACGATTGAAATTTTGACGAGGATTCGACATGACCCAAGCCTTTATTTGTGACGCCATCCGCACCCCCTTTGGCCGCTACGGTGGCTTGCTCAGCGGTGTGCGCACCGATGACCTGGGCGCCATTCCGCTGAAGGCCCTCATGGCACGCAATACCCGGGTCGATTGGCAGGCAGTGACCGATGTGATCTTTGGCTGTGCCAACCAGGCGGGTGAAGACAACCGCAACGTGGCCCACATGGCCAGTCTGCTGGCCGGGTTGCCTATCGAGGTGCCGGGCGCCACCCTCAACCGTCTGTGCGGGTCGGGTCTGGATGCCCTGGGCACGGCGGCCCGTGCCATTCGGGCTGGCGAGGCCGGCCTGATGATTGCCGGTGGTGTGGAGAGCATGAGCCGTGCCCCTTTTGTGATGCCCAAGGCCGACACCGCTTTCAGTCGCAGCAACGCGGTGTATGACACCACCATTGGCTGGCGCTTCATCAACAAGCTGATGAAAGAAAAATATGGCGTCGATTCCATGCCCGAAACGGCCGAGAACGTCGCCACCGATTTCAAGATCGAGCGCGAAGCCCAGGACCGCATGGCGCTGGCCAGTCAGATGAAGGCCGTGGCCGCGCAACAGGCAGGCGTCTTTGACAGCGAAATCACCCCGGTCACCATCCCGCAGAAAAAGGGTGACGCCATCGTGGTGAGCAAGGACGAGCATCCGCGCGCAACCAGCCTGGAAACCCTGGCCAAGCTCAAAGGCGTGGTGCGCCCCGATGGCACGGTGACCGCGGGCAACGCCAGCGGCGTCAACGACGGCGCCTGTGCGATCCTGTTGGCCAGCGAATCCGAAGCGGCCAAGCATGGCCTGACACCGCGCGCCCGTGTGGTGGGCATGGCCACCGCCGGCGTGCCCCCGCGCATCATGGGCATCGGTCCGGCGCCCGCGACCCAAAAGGTGCTGGCCCTCACCGGTCTGAGCCTGGCGCAGATCGACGTCATTGAGTTGAACGAAGCTTTTGCCGCACAAGGCCTGGCGGTCCTGCGCCAACTCGGATTGCAAGACGACGATCCCCGCGTCAACCCCAATGGTGGCGCGATCGCACTGGGTCATCCGCTGGGCGCCAGCGGCGCACGACTGGCCACCACGGCGGTCAACCAACTGCACCGCAGCGGTGGACGCTACGCGTTGTGCACCATGTGCATTGGCGTGGGCCAGGGTATCGCTGTCGTTCTCGAGCGCGTGTAAGGCCGCTCACAAATCAAGTGCTTGTGGCCCGATGTCAGAAGCGGGCTCGGGTTGTGAATGTTGAATATCCATGGTGATGAGGAGAAATACATGGCAAACAAAGTAGGCTGGATCGGGTTGGGGCGCATGGGCGAGGCAATGGTCAAGCGACTGACCAAAGCGGGACATGGCGTGGACATCTGGAACCGCACGCGCAGCAAGGCCGAACCGCTGGTTGAGTACGGCGCCACACTGGTTGACCGCAAGCTCGACCTGGCCGCCTGCGAAACGGTGTTCACCATGGTGTCCACCACCGACGATCTGAAAGAAGTCCTGTTTGGTGAGGGGGGCTTGGTGACGGGCAAGACCCTGCCGCGTCTGGTGGTCGACAGCTCCTCCATTTCCCAGGAGGGGTCGACCGAGGTGCGCGAGCGCCTGGAGGCCCTGGGCGTGGCCTACTTGTGTGCGCCGGTGTCGGGCAATGCCAAGGTGGCCAAGGCCGGCAAGCTGCTGGTGGTGGCCTCGGGCCCCAAGCATCTGTATGACCTGGCTGAGCCCTATCTGCGCGCCATGTCCCGCAAGTGCATGTGGGTGGGTGAGGGCGAACTGGCGCGTGTGTGGAAGATTGCCCACAACACCATGTTCGGCGTGGTCATCCAGAACCTGTGCGAGATCACCGTGCTGGCCGAGAAGGCGGGCATTCCGCGCCACGTGTTCTTGGAGAGCATCAACGACTCGGTGCTGGGCTCGATGTACACCCGCTACAAGACGCCGGTGCTGTCCAACCTCACGTTTGAACAGGTCACCTTCACGCCCAAGCTGTTGCTGAAGGACCTGGATCTCGGCATGGCCGCGGCCAAGGCGCAAGGCGTGTCGATGCCCGCCGCGGCGGCCACGCGTGAATCGGTTTCACGCCTGATTGGCCGAGGCTACGACGATGTGGACTTCTCGGTGCTGCTGGTGGAAGTGGCCAAGGACGCTGGCCTCGAGCTCAAGCCCGAGGCGGTCAAGATCAGCGACGGCCTGGAGTCCTGAGCATGGCTGCGCGCACCCTGATCCGTGGCGCGACCGTCATCACCCTGGACCGGCAAGGCGACTTGCCCGAGGCGGACATTCTGGTTTCAGGCGATGTCATCCAGGAGATTGCACCGCGCATCCAGGCCGACGATGCCGAGGTGGTGTCAGCCGCTGGTTGCATCATCATCCCGGGCTTGATCAATGCGCACTTGCACACCTGGCAAACCGCCCTGCGCGGGGTGGCGGCCAACTGGACGCTGCTGGAGTATTTCCAGAAGATGCACGCCGGCCTCGCCACGGTGTTCGCCCCCGAGGACCTGCACATTGCCACCCTGGTGGGCGCGCTCAACCCGTTGAACAACGGCACAACCACACTGGTGGACTGGTGCCACAACAACCGAACGCCCGCACACAACGACGCTGCCATCGACGGCTTGCTGCAATCGGGCATCCGGGCAGCGTTTTTTCATGGCACGCCCAAGCCGGAACCGAAACCGGGCGAAACACCGTTCTGGGAGGTGCCACATCCGCGCGCAGAAGTCGAGCGCCTGCTCAAGGCCCACCAGGGTCGAGCCTTACTCAGCATCGGTGCGGCCGTGCTGGGTCCGCACTACTCGACTCTTGAGGTGGCGCTGCACGACTTTCGGATGGCGCGGGACCTGGGGGTCATCGCCTCGCTGCACCAAGGGGGTGGGCCGGCGCGCACGCCCGAGGGCTGGGACACACTGCAGGCTGAAGGCTTGCTCGGTCCGCATGTCAACATTGTGCACGGGCATGCACTGAGCGACGCACAACTCAAGACCTTCTGTGACTTGGGCATGAGTTTCTCGGCAGCGGCTGAGAGCGAGATGTCGCAAGGCCATGGCCACCCCCTCACCGGTCGCTTGCGTGCCCTGGGTCGCGCGCCTTCGCTGGGGGTGGATCTGGAAAGCGTGATGAGCGGCGACATGATCAGCCAGGCACGCATTGCGCTGGGCATTCAGCGCAGCCTGGACAACGTGGCCTACCGTGCCGAGCACAACACACTGCCGTCCACCTCGACCATTCCTGCGCGTGAGGCGTTACAGTGGGTGACGGTGGAGGGCGCACGCATGCTGGGCCAACTGGATCGCTTGGGCACGCTGGCGGCAGGCAAGCAGGCGGACCTGGTGGTCATACGCGCGAGCGACCTGAACATGCAACCCGTGCACGACCCGGTGAGCAGCGTGGTGTTCCAAACCAGTCTGGCCAACATAGACAGCGTGATGGTGGCGGGACGGTGGCGAAAGCGTCACGGGCAGTTGCTGGGGGTCGAGTTGGCACCCAAGCTCGAGGCGTTGCGCGCGTCGGGACGCAAAATCACGCAGGCGCTGGGCTTGCATTAACCATTCAACAGGAGACAACCCATGAAGACCCCCTCTTTCTCGACCCTCCGCCGCACCTGCCTGGCCGCTGCCGTTGCGATCACCGCATGGCCCGCGTGGTCCCAGAATTTCCCCACCAAGCCGGTGCGCTTCATCGTGCCCTTCACGGCAGGCAGCGGCACTGACATCGTGGCACGCTCGGTGGCGGACGTGATGTCCAAGTCGCTGGGCCAACCCATCGTGATCGAAAACAAACCCGGCGCGGGGGGCACCATCGCTGCAGCCTTGGTGGCCAGGGCCGATCCGGATGGACACACGCTGCTCATCCCGTCGTCGGGCCATGCGCTCAATCCTGCCATCTATCCCAACCTGTCGTACGACACGCTGAAGGATCTCACCGGCATCACACCGCTGGCCTCACTGGCCAACGTGCTGGTGGTGTCGCCAGCCAAGGGCTGGAAGACCGTGAATGATTTGGTGACAGCAGCCAAGGCCAACCCCGGCAAGTTCAACTACGCCACGGCGGGTGTGGGGGGTGCCACCCACCTCAACGCCGAGAAGTTCAAGCTGCAAGCGGGTTTCGATGCGGTGCATGTGCCGTTCAAGGGCACCCCGGAAGCCATTTCTGACGTGATCGGTGGACGCAGCGACTGGTACTTCTCGCCGGTCTCTGGCGCGCTCCCACTGGTGCGCGAAGGCAAACTCACCGCACTGGCGGTGAGCACACCCCAACGCAGCCCCATCCTGCCGCAGGTGCCCACCACGGTTGAAGCCGGTGTGCCAGGCTCTGACTACATTTTCTGGGTTGGCATGATCGCTCCCGGCGGCACCCCGCCGGCGGTGATCAAGCGACTGAACGAGGAAGCCATCAAGGCGCTCAACAACCCGGAGGTCAAGGAGCGCCTGGCCAAGCTGGGCGCCGAGCCAATGCCGATGACGCCCGAGGGCTTCAACGCGTTCATCCGCACCGAGATGGAGTCGGCGGCACGCATTGCGCAAGCGGCTGCCCTCAAGGCCAACTGACAGATCCCCATCATGCGCAGTCTCTTCGTGGGCGTGGGCAAGATGGGCTTGCCCATGGCGCGTCATCTGCAGCAGGCTGGTCACGACGTGTCCGTCACCGACCTGGAGGCTGCACGCTTGCAACTGGCCCGTGAAGCCCAACTGACCGTGTCAGACGATGCCGCGGCCGAGTTGGCTCGCGTGGACCGCGTGTACTCGTCGCTGCCGCATGACCCCGCTTTATTAGCCGTGGCCGACCAGGTGGCCCGTCACGCGCGCCAGGGGGCGATCTGGGTGGACACCAGCACCGTGTCCATGGCGGCTTCTGCAGAGGCTGCACAACGCTGCCAGGCCCGAGGCATCCGCTATTTGCGCGTCACCGTGTCAGGCAACAACCACATGGCAGAGTCGGCACAACTCACCGTGCTGACCTCCGGCAAGCGAGCCGATTACGACGAGCTCCTGCCCGCCTTGCGCTGCTGGGGTCCTCACCAGTTCTATCTGGGCGAGGCCGAGCAGGCGCGGCTGATGAAGCTGGTCATCAACCTGATGATTGCGCAGACCTCGGCGATGCTGGCCGAAGCCATGACGCTGGGACGGCAAGGCGGCCTCGATTGGCAAACCCTCTGGCAGGTGGTGGGGTCGAGTGCGGTGGCCTCACCCATCATGAAGGCCAAGTCGCAGCAGCTCGGACGTGCGCTGGGCGAGCGTGATTTTTCGCCGACCTTCACGGTGCATCAGATGCTCAAGGACATTGGACTGATCCTGCAAGCTGGGGCGGATCTGCACGTACCGCTTGCGCAAACCTGCCTGACCCAACAGTGGATGCAGTCGGCCATCGCGCACGGCGATGGCGAACTCGATTACGCGGCGATCATCCAGGTGGTGGAGCGCGCAGCGGGTCTGTCCGGCGAGCCCTGAACAGGCTTATTGCTCGGCAAACGCCCGCTCGATCACAAAGTCACCCGGACGCGTGGTGTTGCCTTCCTGGAAGCCGCGCTGTTCCAGCAGGCTCTTGAGGTCTTTCAACATTTGCGGGCTGCCGCAAATCATCACGCGGTCCTGTGCGGGGTCGAGGGTGGGCAGGCCCAGGTCTGCAAACAGCTGGCCGTTCTCCATCAGGTCGGTGATGCGTCCTGTGTGCTTGTAGGGCTCGCGCGTGACGGTGGGGTAGTACAGGAACTGGGAAGACACCATCTCGCCCAGCAGTTCATGCTGGGGCAGTTCCTGCGTGAGGTAGTCGTGGTACGCCAACTCGTTGACCTGACGCACACCATGCACCAGGATGACCTTTTCGAAGCGCTCATAGGTCTCGGGGTCGCGCAGCACACTCAGGAAGGGCGCCATGCCGGTGCCGGTGGAGAGCATGTAGAGGTTCTTGCCCGGCAGCAGGTAATCGATCAGCAGGGTGCCGGTGGGCTTTCGGCCCACGATGATGCTGTCGCCCACCTGGATATGCTGCAGGCGTGAGGTCAGCGGGCCATCGGGCACCTTGATGCTCAGGAACTCGAGGTGCTCCTCGTAGTTGGGGCTGACGATGCTGTAGGCGCGCAGCAGGGGCTTGTTGTTGACCGTCAGGCCGATCATGGTGAAGTGGCCGTTGGAGAAACGCAAGCCCATGTCGCGCGTGGTGGTGAAGCTGAAGAGCCGGTCGGTCCAGTGGTGAACGGACAGGACTGTTTCTTGGTGCAGAGCGCTCATGGTGGTTTTATGGCTGAATACGAGACTGTACAACAGGACATCCAACCTGCAGTCATATGCGCTGCGGCGAACTGGCATATGCCGGGCTGGCGTTAGGCTGTCGGTGGGTCCGGCAGTAGCCCTCCTCTTGTGTCGACTGTCAGGTCTCTGCCCAGCCGTTAAACTGGGCGCCCTTTTCTAGCCGGGAGAGCCGTCATGTCATCAACCCCCCTCCACCAGCTACGCCGTCGCATGCTTGGCCTCAGCCTCGGGCTGTCTGCCCTGGTGTGTGGGCCCGCGGCATGGGCCCAAGGGGTGATCAAGATTGGTGAAATCAACAGCTACAAGGCACAGCCAGCGTTTCTCGAGCCCTACAAAAAGGGCATGGAGCTGGCGATCGAGGAGATCAACGCCGCCGGCGGTGTGAACGGACGCAAGCTGCAGCTGTTCATCCGTGACGACAATGCCACCCCCGGAGACGCGGTGCGCGCGGCGGAGGAGTTGATCGCCCGCGAGCAGGTCGACGTGCTGAGTGGCACCTTCCTCTCCCATGTGGGCCTGGCGGTGGCCGATCTGGCGCGCCAGCGCAAGATGTTCTTCCTGGCGGGTGAGCCGCTGACCGACAAGATCGTGTGGCAAAACGGCAACCGCTACACCTTCCGCTTGCGTGCTTCCACTTATATGCAAGTGAGCATGCTGGTGCCCGAGGCCGCCAAGCTGCGCAAAAAGCGTTGGGCCATCGTCTACCCCAACTACGAATACGGCCAATCCGCGGCCGCCACCTTCAAGCAATTGCTCAAAGCCGCGCAACCCGATGTGGAGTTTGTGGCCGAGCAAGCCCCGGCGCTGGGCAAGGTGGACGCGGGCGCCGTGGTGCAAGCCCTGGCCGATGCCAAACCCGATGCCATCTTCAACGTGCTGTTTGCCGCGGACCTGGCCAAGCTGGTGCGCGAGGGCAACACGCGGGGTCTCTTCCAGGGCCGCGAGGTGGTGAGTCTGTTGACGGGCGAGCCCGAGTACCTCGATCCGCTCAAGGACGAAACCCCCAACGGCTGGATCGTCACCGGCTACCCCTGGCACAGCATCAACACGCCCGAGCACAAGGCCTTTCTGGCGGCCTACCAGGGCCGTTTCAAGGACTACCCCCGCCTGGGCTCGGTCGTGGGCTACACCATGATCCATGCCCTGGCCGCTGGTATCCGCAAGGCGGGCAGCACCGACACCGAGAAACTCATCACCGCCTTTCGCGGCCTTACCTTTGACAGCCCTTACGGCAAGCAGAGTTTTCGCGCCATTGACCACCAGTCCACCATGGGGGCGTTTGTAGGACGCACCCGCAACGAGCAGGGCAAGGGGGGGATGGTGGAGGCGCGGTACCAGTACGGTGCCGCATTTCAACCCAGCAACGACGACGTCCGCAAGCTGCGTGCTGCGGACTGAGCGCATCGGGTTGGACTGATCAAGGATGGATGCCTGGGGCTGGACAGTCCAACTGCTCAACGGCTGGGCCGGGGCCTCTTCGCTGTTTCTGGTGGCGGCCGGCTTGTCGCTGATCTTTGGTGTCACCCGCATCGTCAACTTCGCGCACGGCTCGTTTTTTCTGCTGGGCATTTATCTCGCGTACTCGCTGGTGGAGTTCATCAGCCGCCCGCTGGGTCAGGCCTGGGGCTACGCCTTGGCGGTACCGCTGGCGGCGCTTATCACCGGGGTGCTTGGGGCGGTGGTGGAGGTGCTGCTGCTGCGCCGTATCTACCGTGCGCCCGAACTCTTTCAACTGCTGGCCACCTTTGCGCTGGTGCTGGTGATTCAGGACGGCGTGCTCTGGGCTTGGGGGCCGGAGGATTTGCTGGGTCCGCGCGTACCCGGTCTGGCGGGCGCTGTGGAGATTGGCGGGCGCCGCTTTCCCAGCTATGACGTGCTGCTGATCGTCGTGGGTCCGGTGGTGCTGGGCAGCGTGTGGTGGTTGCTGCACCGCACCCGCTGGGGGCTGCTGGTGCGCGCCGCCACGCAGGACCGTGAGATGGTGAGTGCCCTGGGGGTGCCGCCCCGCCGGGTGTTCACCAGTGTGTTTGCGCTGGGCTGCGCCCTCGCTGGATTAGGCGGCGCCTTGCAATTGCCGCGTGAACCTGCCAGCTTGGGGCTGGATTTGCAAACCATGGGCGACGCCTTCGTGGTGGTGGTGGTGGGCGGCATGGGGTCGATTCCTGGCGCCTACGTGGCGGCCTTGCTGATTGCCGAAATCAAGGCGGTGTGCATTGCCATCGGCACCGTGGAGTGGGGCGGTGTGAGCGTGTCCTTCTCCAAGCTCACCCTGGTGGCGGAGTTTGTGGTGATGGCGGTGGTGCTGGTCTTGCGGCCCTGGGGCTTGATGGGCCAACCGCCGCAGCAGCAACGCACGCAGACCACGGCACAAGCGCCCCTGCGCGCGGCCTCGGCCACCACGCGACGCGTGGTGTGGGTGGCGCTGATCATGGCCAGCCTGCCAATGGGGTCATCGGTGTTCCCGTATGCGCTGGTGCTGGGCATTGACGTGCTGGTGGCCGTGCTGTTTGCCTGCAGCCTGCACTTCATCCTCGGGCCTGCCGGCCTGCATTCGTTTGGCCATGCGGCGTACTTTGGGGTGGGGGCGTATGTGGCAGGCCTGGGCGTGTTGCGTGGGGGGTGGCCGATGGAGGCCATGCTGCTGGCAGCCCCCCTGGCCACGGCGGTGGTGGCGATGGGCCTGGCCTGGTTCCTGGTGCGCATGAGCGGGGTGTACCTGGCCATGCTCACCCTGGCCTTTGGCCAGATTCTGTGGGCCATCGGTTTTCAGTGGGACGCGGTCACCGGCGGCAGCAATGGCCTGACGGGCGTGTGGCCCAGTGCCTGGTTGTCGGATCGACCCGTGTATTTCCTGCTGACGCTGGGGCTGGTGACAGCCGGCGTGCTGGCCATGCAACGCCTGTTGCACGCGCCCTTGGGCTATGGCCTGCGCGCAGCGCGGGATTCGGGCTTGCGCGCGCGGGCCATTGGCTTGCCGGTGGAGCGATTGCAGTGGGCGGGGCTGGTGGTGGCTGCGCTGTGGGCGGGGTTGGCGGGCTCGCTGTACGCGTTCTCCAAGGGCAGCATTGCACCGGACGTGCTGGGTGTGGCGCGCTCGGTGGATGCGCTGGTGATGGTGTTGCTGGGCGGTGTGCAGTCCACGCTGGGGCCCTTGCTGGGTGCTGCCGTCTTCACCACCTTGCAAGACACGCTGGCGCGCAGCACCGAATTTTGGCGGGCTTTGCTGGGTGGGGTGATTCTGTTGTTGGTGTTGCTTGCGCCGCAAGGCCTGGTGGGTCTTGCGCGGCTGGGGCAAGCCTGGCTGGCGTTGCGGCACCTCGCGCGCGGGAGGGGACGATGAGCGGCTCCTTGCAGGTCCGGGGTCTGCGCAAGTCCTTCGGGGATGTGCATGCCGTGGACGATGTGTCCTTCGAAGTCGCGCCAGGTGAACTGCTGGCCATGATCGGCCCGAACGGGGCGGGCAAATCAACCACCTTCAACCTGATCCATGGTCAACTCGCCCCCGATGCCGGCAGCGTGCTGTTTGAAGGCCAGTCCCTCCTGGGGTGCTCGCCGCGTCAGATCTGGCAACGCGGCATTGGTCGCACCTTTCAGATTGCCGAAACCTTCGCCTCGCTCACGGTGATCGAAAACGTGCAGATGGCGTTGTTGTCGGTCGATGGCCACGTGTTCTCGCCGTGGCGGCGTGCCACGCACTACCGCCGAAACGACGCACTCGATCTGCTCGCCCACGTGGGGCTGGACAGCCAGTCCGAGCGCGCTGCGCACGAGTTGGCGTATGGCGATGTGAAGCGACTCGAGTTGGCCATTGCCCTGGCCAGCCAGCCCCGCTTGCTGTTGATGGACGAACCCACCGCAGGCATGGCGCCTGCCGAGCGGCGTGAGCTCATGGCGTTGACCAAGTCTCTGGTGCAGCAGCGCCAACTTGCGGTGCTTTTCACCGAGCACAGCATGGATGTGGTGTTTGAGCAGGCGGATCGTGTGCTGGTCCTGGCGCGTGGCCGACCGATTGCCCTGGGCACCCCGGCGCAAGTGCGCGCGGATGAAGAGGTGCAGGCGGTGTACCTGGGTCAGGGACGGTTGACGACCACAGCGTCCCCCCCCGCAGTGTCCTCCGATGCCAGCGCTGGGCCTGCACCTCATGCTGTTTCAGACGCCCTCCACGGTGAACCCTTGCTGACGGTGCAAGGCCTGAATGCCAGCTATGGCGCGGCACGGGTGCTGTTTGATGTGAATCTGCAGGTGAACCGTGGCGAGGTGGTGGCGTTGATGGGACGCAACGGTGCGGGCAAATCCACCCTGCTCAAGGCCCTGATGGGCTTGGTGCCGGTGCGCTCCGGTGAGGCCACATTTCTCGGTCACGACCTGATGGGCCTGGCCCCGCATGAGGCTGCGCAGTCTGGCTTGGGTTATGTGCCCGAAGACCGACGCATCTTCACCGACCTCACGGTTCAAGACAACCTCTCGGTGGGTCAATTACCCGCCCGGCGCTTTCCAGACGGCGCCCCCGCGCCGCACTGGACGCTTGAGCGCGTCCTGGAGCTCTTTCCGCGGTTGGCGGAGCTGCTGCACCGACCGGGTGGGCGCATGAGTGGAGGTGAACAGCAAATGCTCACGGTGGCCAGGAGCCTCATGGGCAATCCACTGGTGCTGTTGCTCGACGAGCCCTCCGAGGGCGTGGCCCCGGTCATCGTCGAGCACATGGCCGAGATGATTCTGGCGCTCAAGGCCGCCGGCGTGAGTCTGCTGGTGTCTGAGCAAAACCTGGCCTTTGCCTCGTGGGTGGCGGACCGCGCCGTTGTGCTGGAAAAGGGACAGGTCCGCTACACCGGGCCCATGCAGCCACTGGTGTCGGATGACACCCTGCGTCGCCAATTGTTGAGCGTGTGAGCAACAGGGTGTTGCCCTGGCGCAGGGGCGATCACAGCTGCCAGCCCAAGACCTGATCGATCACGGCCGTGGCGTTGTCCACATGCTGGCCCCGCCAGGCCACGATGTGGTCGGGCCGGATCAGGGTCAGGGGGGCCTCATAAAGCGCCAGCAAACCCGGCTCGTCGAGCCGTACCACCTTCAACGCCACCCCGCGCGCCGTGGCCGCTGCTTGCAGGGCCATCACATCGGCGTCCCAAGAGGCGCTCGAACCCTGTGGCGGTGACAGCACCAGCAAACTCCAGCCCATGCCCAGTTGATCAAACAAAGACTGTCCGTCCGCCAGCCAGGCATGCGGAGGACGACCGCCGGGCGTGGCGGTGGGTTGGTAAACGTTCGGATGATCCGCCGGTGGCGTGGTGCCGTCCTGCACAACCAGCGGCGAGCCGTCATAGCGGCCACCAAAGGTCACGCCAGGAATGTTGAACTCCAGACGGACATGGGCGTTCAGATGCTCGCTGGCGCGGGCACGCTCAGCCGCACCGGCCGGGCTGTCCTCTTCCAGCAGCTCGGTGGCCGGGAGCAACCCCACCGAATCCGCAAACTGCCGTGAGTACGCCGTGTTGCGGTGGGCGATGGGTTTGCGCTCGCTCGCGTAAGTGCCGAGCAGGGCCTCGGGCGCCTGGCCATGGTGCACAGCGGCGAGCTTCCATCCGAGGTTGACCGCATCCTCCACACCCGTGTTGTAGCCCAGACCGCCGGTGGGGGTGAACAGGTGGGCTGCGTCGCCGATCAGAAACACCCGACCGCGTGCCAGTGCTTGTGCCACCAGGGCATGGCCAGCAGTCCAGGTTCGAACCGAAAGCACTTCCATGTCGATCTCGCAGCCCATGACCTGGTGCACGATACGACGCGCATCGTCGGCGGTCCACTCATCGGCGCGCTCGCCGTCATGGATGGCCGCATGAAACGCGAACTCGCTCACCCCATCCACCGAAGCCAGCAAGGCGCGGCGCTCGGCATTGACTGCCACGTACATCCAGGCGCGGCTGTGTGGGATGCGCGCATACACCTCGGGTGAGCGGAAGTACACGGCGAACATCTGTCCGCCCATGTAACCTCGTTTCATGCCTGTGGCTCCTTCATAGCCAATGCCCAGTTGGTGGCGCACGGCACTGCGCGGACCATCGGCACCCACCAGATGCCGTGCCCGAACCACCACCTCGGGTTGCGAACCGTCGGTGGGCTCAATCCAGGCTTGCACGTGGGTGCCGTGGTCTTCAAACCGCTTGAGCGTCCAGCCAAAGCGGACGTCCACACCGGGCCACTTCTCGGCGTGACGCCGCATCACCGGCTCGACGTATTTCTGGGAAATGCGATGGGGCAACTCCGCAGCGCTCCAGGAGCCGCTCATGTTGCGGATGTTGCGCACGGCCTGGGCGGCGGTGGGCAGTGACAGACGCGCCAGCTCGTGGGTGCACAGCCGGGTGAAGTACGCGATGTCGGTCGGGTGGTCAGAGGGCAGGCCGAGCGCGCGAATCTCGTGGGCAAAGCCGAGCCGGCGGTAGTGCTCCATGGTGCGCGCCTGGGTGGCATTGGCCTGGGGGTTGAAGGCGGTGGACGGTTTGGCATCCACCAGGAGGCAGGGGGTCTGGCGCGCCCCCAGTTCGTTGGCCAGCATGAGGCCGCTGGGGCCGCCGCCCACGATCAGCACGGGAATATCGATCATGTCGAAATTAACGGGACAAATAAATGAGAGAAATAAACGATCAAAGGCGAAGGTTGTTCAGGTTGACGACAATGCCGTCTGGAATCGACCCTGGTTGACACCACAACCGGCGATGCCGCCATGGTGCCACGTCTGGACCATTGTTGCGGGACGGTCGATCAAAATCTGTCAACTCGCGGCCTGCCGCGTCACCGATTGGACATCATGGAATCTCAACTCGAACAACAACTGCGCATCCGACAACTGGTAGAAAACTGGGCCGTCTGGCGCGACGCCGGCGACTGGGAGCGCTTCAAGACCGTGTGGCACGAGGATGGCGTGATGATGGCCACCTGGTTCCAGGGGCCGTTTGAAGAGTTCATCCGCGTCACCATCGAGGGGTGGAACAAGGGCGTGAGCATCCTGCACTTTCTGGGTGGTTCCTCCATTGATGTGCAGGGCACGCGGGCTATTGCGCAAACCAAGATGACGATTTCCCAGCGCGGCATGGTCGAGGACGTGCTGTGCGACGTCGTGTGCACCGGTCGCTTTTACGATTTCTTCGAACAGCGCAACGGTCGGTGGGGCCTGGTGCATCGCCAGCCGATTTACGAGAAGGACCGCATCGACCCGGTGGATCCCGCCGCCCGTTTGCAACTGGACGCGGCAGCCCTGGCCGGTTTTCCCGACGGGTATCGCCACCTGGCCTACATCCAGACGCGCATTGGCTACAAAGTCAAAATGGACATGCCCATGCTCAAGGGGGCTGGGGTGCAGGACCTGTATCGCCGCGGTGCCAACTGGCTCGCTGGCCAACCACTGGAGCGTTGAACCATGTCATCTATTCATCGTGTTGATTCGTCAGAAACTGCCAGCCGGTTGCAACGCCGTCAGGTGCTGGGCGGAGTGACCGCGGCGCTGGCCGCGATGCTCTCGCCCAACAACGTCTGGGCCCAGGAGTCGTTTCCCAACCGCCCCATCCGGGTGATCGTGCCCCAGCCGCCGGGCGGCGGGTTCGACTTCGTGGCGCGCACCTTGGCCGACAAGCTGGGACACAGCTTCAAGAGCGGCGTGGTCGTGGAAAATCGAACCGGCTCCGGTACGCTGGTGGGCACCGAATTGGCGGCCAAGGCGCCGGCCGATGGCTACACTGTCCTGACGGGCTCGGTGTCCAACCTGGTGCTCAACGTGGGTCTGTTCAAAAACCTGAGCTATGACCCCCTCAAGGATTTCGAGCCGATTGGCTTGGCGGCAGCCTACAGTTACACCCTGGTCGCGCGCAAGGACCTGCCCTTTGCCACCCTGGGCGAGCTGGTGTCCTACGCCAAAGCCAACCCGGGACGCCTGAGCTACGCATCGGCGGGTAACGGGTCGGGTCAGCACGTGCTGGCCGCGGCGTTGTGGCATCTTGCAGGGGTGCAGATCACCCATGTGCCGTACCGGGGCGCCCAGCCTGCCTATGCTGATTTGCTGGGCGGGCGGGTGGATGTCTTCTTTGACTTGTCTTCCACTGCACGCGTGCATGTCGACGCGGGCAGCCTCAAGGCGCTGGCCGTCTCGGCATCGGCCCGCCTGCCCATGCACCCCGCGGTGCCGACCTTGCGCGAAACCGGTGCTGCAGCGCTGGAGTTGGAGTCCTGGTTCGGGTACTTCGCACCTGC
>JACCDK010358271.1_pt1 | contig 19773 bp, 14 predicted proteins | sample 7445871 | NCBI WGS metagenome assembly JACCDK01 (sample SAMN15323436, study PRJNA562643) | freshwater metagenome | isolation source: river surface water | place: USA:Blue River Watershed | collected 2017-08-15
ACTTTTTGCAGCAGTAGCTACTTTTGCTTCATTTGCCATTTTATAAATTTAATTTGTTTTAAATTGATTTATTAACGCTTTACTTTTCAAAAAAATTGCCCTATAAACATTTATAGGGCTCACAAAATTATAATTTTTAAGCAATAAAAAAATTTTAAGTCGATTTATTAACATAAATTTAACTTTATGACAATTGACTTACATTCTAATTCTGCATTTTCTTCGCTTAATTAATTAAAACGGAAGGTCTGAACCATCGTCTTCAATGGTATCGATGTTGAAAACCGGACTTTCAGGAGCAGAACTTGTACCCATTTTATCAATTTTCCAAGCTACAATATTTGTAATGTAATCTTTTTCACCTGTTTTTCTTGTATATGGTCTTCCGGTTAAGTTAAATGCTACTTTTATTTCTTCTCCAACTTTACAATCATCAACCAAATTGCATTTTTCTTGGTTTAACTGAAACTTGATATACTGTTGATAGCCTCTCTCTTCTGTTTCTACAACAAACTCTCTTTTTTTAAACTTATCTGTTACCTGTTGTGCTTCAAACACTTCTACAAGTTTGCCTTGAATTTCTAATGCCATTATTTTTGATTTAAATGTTTATTTATAAAGTCGTATGCCTTAAGTCGTAAGTCATAAGACTTATGACTTACGACCTGCAATATTATTATACGTTTTGAGCAACCTTTGGTGCTGCTGCTAAAATCTCTTCTGAAGTACCTTCAGCATATTGTTCAAAATTCTTAACGAACTTCCCAGCTAACTCATTTGCTTTTGCATCATAAGCTGTTTTATCAGCCCAAGTATTTCTAGGGTTTAATATTTCTGATGGTACATCAGGGCAAGTAGTTGGCATATCTAATCCGAATACAGGGTGTTTTTCATAAGTCACCTTATCAAGCTCAGAATTTAATGCTGCTGTAATCATTGCTCTTGTGTATGATAACTTCATACGTGAACCTACTCCATAAGGACCACCTGTCCAACCAGTGTTTACTAACCATACATTCACTTTGCTAGCTTTCATTTTCTCACCTAACATTTGAGCATATTTAGCTGGGTGTAACGGTAAGAACACTTTACCAAAACAAGCAGAGAATGTAGTTTGTGGTTCAGTAACTCCTGCTTCAGTACCTGCAACCTTTGCAGTATAACCACTAATAAAATGGTACATTGCCTGACCTGCATCTAATTTTGAAATTGGAGGCAATACACCATATGCATCACAAGTCAAAAAGAAGATATTTTTTGGAGTACCTGCAATTGAAGGTTCAACTGCATTGTTTATATGATTAATAGGATATGCTACTCTAGTATTTTCTGTTTTAGAAATATTTGTAAAATCAACTGTGCTAGTACCATCATGACATACAATGTTTTCAAGTAATGCACCGAATTTTATAGCATCCCAAATTTGTGGTTCTTTTTCTTTAGTAAGGTCAACACATTTAGCGTAACATCCGCCTTCTAAATTAAATACTGATTTATCTGCCCAACCATGTTCATCGTCACCAATTAATCCTCTGTTTGGGTCTGCTGATAAAGTTGTTTTACCTGTACCCGATAAACCGAAGAATATCGCTGTATCTCCGTCTTTACCAATGTTTGCTGAGCAATGCATTGATAATACATTTTTATCATGTGGTAAAACATAATTTAAAACTCCGAAAATACCTTTCTTAATTTCTCCTGTATATCCAGTTCCTCCAATTAAGATGATTTTCTTTGTGAAGTTTAAAATCGCGAAGTTATGTTGACGTGTACCGTCTATTGTAGGGTCAGCTCTAAATCCTGGAGCGTTAATGATTGTCCACTCTGGATCAAAACTTAGAATCTGTTCTTTTGTTGGTCTTAAGAATAAGTTATTTGCAAAAATGTTGTGGTAAGCTTGTTCTGTTACTACACGAATATTCATTCTATATTCAGGGTCTGCACAAGCATATGAGTCTCTTACGAATACTTCTTTACCCGATAAATAGGCACAAACTCTATTGTATAATAAATCGAATTTTGCAGAATCGAATTTGATATTTACATCACCCCACCAAACACTGTTTTCAGTAGTTTCATCACAAACGATGAATCTATCTTTAGGTGATCTACCTGTGAATTCACCAGTATCAGCAGCTAAAGCTCCTGAATCTACCAACGTGCCTTCTCCTCTAGTGATAGCTTCTTCAACTAATTCAGCGGGAGTTAAATTCCAATAGGCCGCAGCTACATTTGATAATCCAAGGTCAGCTACTGTAGCTTTTGCTGACTTTAAACCATATTCGTTTGTCATAAAAATTGCTTAGTATTTTATAATAGTTTATAGGATGGCAAAGGTACAAAAAAATGAAATTATTTAGGTGTTATCCTGCTTTTTTTACCTTGTAACCTGCATTTTGCAGCAATAAGACGATTTTATCTCTAAAATCACCTTGAATCAGTATCTCACCATCTTTTACGCTTCCACCTACACCACATTTACTTTTTAGCGTCTTACCTAATGATTCTAAGTCCTCAGTTTTGCCTATAAAGCCTTTTATGAGAGTAACAGATTTACCTGCTCTTTGCTTTTTATCTAGCATTACTCTCAGATCTTGTTTTTCGTTTGCAAGAGTTTCACTTATTTCATCTTGATCAAACTGATAACTATAATTTGGGTCGGTTGAATATACAACGCCTTGTATGTTTTTATTTTTCTTAGACATGTTTTGGCACAATTACATTTAACGACAAAGGTAAAACTTCTATGTTTAAATCTTTGTCTTCAATATAAGGCTCGCCATCTAAATGAATAGCGTCAGCTTTCTCTCTTTGAATTAATATTTTCTTGCCCTTGAAGTACTCTACATATGATGTTTTGTCGGCTTTGTTTGTAAACATATACATAGCAAGTAAGGGTAATTTTATAAAATGAAATGGCTTTACGACAACAATATCAAGTATGCCATCTCTTACATCTGCATGTGGTGCAATATGTGCATCGTTACCATATTGTGATGAATTTGCAATACTAAGAATGAATGCTTGTCTCTCGATGATTTTACCATCAATACTAATCTTGTATTGTTGAGGTTTATATTTTATAATTTGTTGAAATGCTACTCTTACATAACCCAAAAGTCCGCGTTTCTTATCACCTGCAAATTCATTCGAAACTTCTGCATCAAATCCACTTCCTGCCATATTGAAAAACATGCGATTATTAAGTCTTGCAGAATCGATTTTTATGCTGTAACAATTGTTAATATTATTTATAGCTTCAATAACCTTTAACGGTATTTTTAGTGTTCTTGCTAATCCATTTCCTGAACCAAAAGGTATAATACCTAATATGGTATCTGTATGAAAAATTCCTTTTGCAACTTCATTTACAGTACCATCACCTCCAACAGCAACAACTATCTGATAGCCCTCTTTCAATGCTGCTTTTGATAACATAAATGCATGCTCAACTCTTTCAGTAAAACTAATTCGGTAATCGAATTTTGTTTTATCTAAATACATATCAATTAATGCTGGAATTTTCTTTTTGTCTCTTCCTCCAGAAATTGGGTTGATAATAAATAGAATTTTTTGTTTCACTGTGCTTTGTAATTATTATCAATCAAAGTAACATTAAATTTTTGAATATATGCTTTCAAGTAATTAAGCATTTCTTGCATTCTTGTAATATTTTTTTCTTTCAAATTATTTTTTAAATACCAATCATCAGAATATTTATAAAATGCTAGTACTTGATCGTTTGAATATTGTAAGACATAATTCGAATCAATACATTGATAAATACCATCTCTATAATTAACGGTCATTGCATTGTTGTTTTTTTCTGACAATAAACTTTTACCAAAAGCTTTAAAACTTTTATCATAATGTAAATAATCAAGTATTGTTGGCATTACGTCAATTTGATCTGCAACGATTTTTGATTCTCCTTTAAAATTAAACGTTGGGTCATAAAATAGAATTGGAATTTTATAGTAAGACACTTTTGTATCATAATAAATATTTTCAGCATCTGGTGTATGATCTGGTAATATTACAAACAAGGTATTGGTGTACCACATTTTAGTTTTAGCATATTCAAAAAACATTTTTAGTGAATAATCGGCATATAAATAACTTCTATGTTTTGGATTATCTACATTTTTAAACTTCTCTTTAAATTCTTCAGGAATAGAATATGGCATGTGTGATGAAAGAGAAAAGAAAGTTGCTAAAAAAGGCTTAGGTGTTGACCCCAATATCTCTGCAAAATATTGCATGAATTTATGATCATAAATACCCCAATTGCCATCATAATCACTGGTATTGTCGTATTCATTCATGCCATAATATTTATCATAACCAGACTTCTTTGCAAATGCATCAAAGTTCATAGAACCATTAAATCCACCATGAAAAAAAGCAGATGAATATCCTTTGCTTTTTAAAAGAGTTGGTAATGTGTTTATATTATTATTCTGATAAATACTACCTGTATATGCTTCATCCATCAATGAAGGAATACTAGCAATAACACTTGGCATGGCTTCATTTGATTTTTTACCATTTGCAAATGCATTGCTATATAAATAGCCTTCATTCATTAAACTATCAAGAAAAGGAGAGTAACTAGTTCCTTTATTTAACTTACCTATGTATTCATTAGAAAAACTTTCAAGTATAATTATTACAACATTTTTAGGCGTAAATAATGAGGATGAATTATAGTTTTTATCAATACTAAAAATTGTATCTAATTCTTCATTAGAAAAATAGTTTTTAGTCTCTAAGTTCTTTTTACCTATAGACTGAACTATAGTAAATGGTGTGTTTAAAACCAATGCTGCATTTTGTGCATCTCCATAATATGATGCTGTTATTGTTTGAATTGGCTTTGTTTGCATACCACCTCTGGCTGCAATTATCAAAACTCCAAAAAACATAATTAATGCTATCGTTTTTAAAGATGCAAAGCTCTTATATTCTTTTTTTAAACTTAGTTGAGCTTTTGTGTGAAATCTACTAACTAGATAGATAATAAATAAAGACATTATGATGATCCACCAATAATCTCTTAGGTATGATGGCAATAATTTTAATATATCGTTTTCACCACTGAACAAATTAGCGCTGGAACGCATTTTCTGGAATCGAAAATATTCTGCATCTATGATGTTAAATAAAATTGCAAAGAAGTTACTTATATAAAATACCCATTGAGTGAATTTTAAATACTTAATGCTTTTGTAATTGTAAATAACTGGTATATAAGTAAGTATCCAAAATAAGTTAACATAAATTATCGCTGACAGATCAAATCTAATGCCGTGTAAAAATGCAACTGTTAAATCTCCGAAGCTCGAATTATCAAACGATTCAAAATTATATGCCAAAAAGAAGAGTCTAGTTAATGTATAAAAAACTAGTAAAATGACTATGTTTTTTATAATTAAACGAAAATGGGCGAACTTATAAGTCATTATACATTAATTAACGGCACAATATTAAGGGAATATTATTTGATTTTTATTGAATATTAACGGAATATGAAAAAATTATTCTATTTTTGTCGCTCATTCATGTGGATTGATTTGCGTCGATTGCAACCACTTTAAAAAAAAGGCTAAAGCATACATTTGCAATCCCCCTTTCATCCGACCTGATTGAATTAACTTAGAAAACATTTTTAAATTATGTCGTATTTATTTACATCTGAATCTGTTTCAGAGGGGCACCCAGATAAGGTAGCCGATCAAATTTCTGATGCGTTAATTGATAACTTTTTAGCATTTGATGCATCTTCAAAAGTAGCATGTGAAACTTTAGTAACTACAGGTCAAGTTGTATTAGCTGGTGAAGTTAAATCTAAAGCTTATTTAGATGTTCAAGAAATTGCTAGAGGCGTTATAAGAAAAATCGGATATACTAAATCTGAGTATATGTTCGAAGCTAACTCTTGTGGTATTTTATCTGCAATACATGAGCAATCAGCAGATATTAACCAAGGTGTTGAGCGTAAGAAAAAAGAAGATCAAGGTGCAGGTGACCAAGGTATGATGTTTGGTTATGCTACTAATGAAACTGATGACTATATGCCATTAGCTCTAAACTTAGCACATACTTTATTATTAGAACTTGCTGCGATTAGAAGAGAGAATAAAGAAATTAAATACTTAAGACCTGATGCTAAATCTCAGGTTACTTTAGAATACGATGATAACAATCGCCCAGTAAGAATTGATTCAATTGTTATCTCAACTCAACACGATGATTTTGACTCTGAGAAAAAGATGTTAGAAAAAATCAAAGCTGATATTATCAAAGTTTTGATTCCTCGTGTAATGAAGAAATACCCTAAGTATAAAAAACTATTCAACGATAAAATTAAATACCATATCAATCCAACTGGCAAATTCGTTATCGGTGGGCCACATGGTGATACAGGTTTGACTGGTCGTAAGATCATCGTTGATACTTATGGTGGTAAAGGTGCTCACGGTGGTGGTGCATTCTCTGGTAAAGATCCTTCAAAAGTTGACCGCTCTGCTGCTTATGCTACACGTCATATTGCAAAGAATATGGTAGCAGCTGGTTTATGCGACGAAGTTTTAGTTCAAGTATCTTATGCAATTGGTGTTGCTCAACCTATGGGAATTTACATCAATACGAATGGTACTGCTAAAGTTAAAATGAGTGATGGTGAAATCGCTAAGAAGATTGAAAAAATCTTTGATATGCGCCCTTATGCAATTGAGCAAAGATTGAAATTAAGAAATCCTATTTACTCTGAAACTGCTGCTTATGGTCACATGGGTCGTAAAAATGAAATAGTAACTAAAACTTTCTCTACACCTGACGGTAAAGTGAAAAAACTTAAAGTTGAATTATTCACTTGGGAAAAGTTAGATTACACTGATAAAATCAAAAAAGAATTTAAAATTAAATAAAAAAAAGCCTCGATAAATATCGAGGCTTTTTTTTATTTAATTGTTTCATCTAGCCATCTATAAAACTCTCGTTGCCACAACAAACTATTTTGTGGTTTAGTTACCCAATGACCTTCATCTGCGAAATATAAAAACCTACTTTTTATACCTTGCAATTGCGCAGCACTAAATGCTTGCAAACCTTCGCCCAATGGTACTCTAAAATCTTTATCATTATGAATTACTAAAATCGGAGTGTTCCAATTTTTTACAAACTTATGTGGTGAAAATAATTCATAAGATGTAGGACTTGGTGTTTTCCAATAAGGGCCTTCTAAATCATGATTCACGAAAAATATTTCTTCAGTTGAACCATACATGCTTTCTAAATTAAATACACCACAATGAGCTATAAATGATTTAAATCTATTTTGGTGATGACCCGCTAACCAGTAAACTGAATAACCTCCATAACTTGCACCTACTGCAGCTCTTCTATCTTTATCAATGTATTCTTCTTTACTTACATCATCGACTGCCGATAATAAATCTTTCATCGCTTGTCCGCCCCAATCTCCACTTATCTGATCATTCCACTCTTGTCCGAATGATGGTAAGCCTCTTCTATTCGGTGCAATAACAATATAACCTTGAGCAGCCATTAATTGAAAATTCCATCTGTATGAAAAATTCTGACTTACTGTACTTTGAGGACCGCCTTGGCAAACTAACAAACTTGGGTATTTTTTACTCTTATCAAAATTAGGTGGATAAATTACCCAGACTAACATTTCTTTATCATCGGTAGTTTCTACCATTCTTTTTTCAACCTTACCTAATTCTAACTTATTTAACACTTCATCATTAGTGCTAGTCAATTTATATAAATTACCTTTTGTTAATTCGATTTTATAAATTTCTGTCGGACTGCTAATGCTTACTCGAGTAGCAACGATGTTTGAAATCTTGCCGTCAAAACTTAAATCTATATTTCCTAAATCACTTAAGCCATTGGTGATTTTTCTTAATTGATCTTTTTTAGCAGACAAATTATAAGAATATAATTGATGAACAGCATCAACACAAGAAGTGAAATAAATTGTTTTTGAATCTTTAGACCATAAGATATTATCAGCACTTTGATCAATAGGTTTAGTGATATCGGTAATTACTTTACTTGTTAAATCCATCACAAAAATTCTATTCTTATCTGCTTCAAACCCTGCTCTCTCCATGCTTAACCATGATATGTATTTGCCATCTGGAGAAAATCTAGGATCAACATCATAACCTTTGTTTGGTTGTGAAATATTTACTGTTGAACCTGTTTCGATATTATATAAATATATTTCAGTGTTTGTACTCACAGCATATGCAGCACCCACTTCTTTTTTACATGTATAAGCGATTGTCTTTCCGTCTGCACTCCAACTCATTTGCTCCTCACCACCGAATGGCATTGTAGGTGCATCGTATCTTTCATTTGGCATCAGGTCAACAGCCTTACCCAACACACCTGCATCATAGCTGCAATACATAACATGCGAATACGATCCATCTTCCCATTGGTTCCAATGTCTCATCATCAGTTCATCATACATCAAAGCGTTTGCTTTTGGCAAATCAGGATATCTCTTTTTTAATGACATATCTAATTCAACTTCTTGACTGAAGTAAATATGTTTCATTGTTGGTGAATAATTAAAATTATAAATACCACCTTCAAAATTGCTTATTTGTTTTTTCTCTGTACCATCCGCATTCATCTCCCATAATTGTGAACTACCGCTTTCTGAACTTAAGAAACCAATCTTTTTACCATCTGGTCTCCATCTTGCATTTGATTCAAAGAATGGAGTGTTTGTTAATTGTACTGCATCTTTTCCATTAATATCAACTAACCACAAATCATTGTTACCTTTATTTTCTGACACATTGTATCGAGTAACATTGTAAACAATTAATCTTCCATTAGGTGAAACTTTTGGTTCAGAGACTCTGCCAAATTTCCAAAGTGTTTCTGCTTGCATTCTTTCTTGTGCATTAGCAAATGTGCTAATCAAAGTAAATGCTATTAGTAATAATTTTCTCATTGTTTGAAGTTTATTTTATCGACATCCTTTATAAGCTATTACAAATACGACAATCCAGGCCAAGCCCTTTATCAGAAAGAATAGAAAGCCAGCAACACCAATTCTTTTCAACCATTTTTTCTTATTGTCGTTCATTAAAATGAAATACTAAAGTTTAATTTATACGCTAAGTTATCTTTTTCAATTGTATTTCTATAAGGTCCGTATCTATAAAACACACCAGCCCCGAAACCCATACTATACAAATTGGTTTTCAAAGATAAAATATCACTTACTATTAATCCGCTTTCATAATAACCTTTTTCCATTGTTTTGAAAGCAATGCCATTATGTTGAATTTTATTATTTAGTTCTCCCCAACCTGCAGCACTTGAAATAGCAAAACCTGGCTTAACATATTTTGACTGATATAATAGCTTACCAAAATCATGATGATAAAAAATAGCAGCATATTTTGATGATAAAAACTCGTTCATGAGCATAGTTTCAAAATAACCTTGAGATGATAAACTAAAACTGCCATTATAATTCGCTCTTCCATTATATGCAAACGGATAAGGTGCATTACCTTCAATATACCCAGCAATAACTTGGAAACTCGACTTACCAATATTTCTTATTGTAAATGATTTATTGATTTTTAAATCATACTTTAAAAATGATTGATCAAAATTACTTGATAAGCCTTCGTTATATGATATCTTTAAATATACAACAGGGTATTTAGTGCCAATCGATATTTTCTGTCCTGCTTGTCTCATAAACTCTTCACCAAATGCCCATCTTGTGCTTATACCAATCTCTCTAATATCAAATGTGTTTGAGAGAACATTATTATCAGAAAGATATGAATATGTATTCGTAACATTTCTTCTGTACTGTGATGCATAAAAATGATGCAATACATATTTCTGTGATCGTAAACTTATACTTGTTTCAAAACCTCTTTGAAAATCCATATTGCTTACTATTAAATTTCTATAGGTATCATTGAAATTTAATTTATCACCTTTGAAATTTACAGAACCAGATTCAATTACATCATAAATGTATGATGTATTCCAACGAATGTCTTTTTCATTATAAATAGGAATATCTAAGCTAGCACCATACTTAAACTTATTATCTTTAGTTCCCCAAGCAAAATAAGTTGCAAGAGAAAATCTTTTACTTAATTTTTCAGATGTACTTACACCCATTCCTAATCTTACACCTTCAAAATCATTGAAGCCACTCAAGATTCTTTTAAGGTCAATCTGAAAATATTTTCCAACAGGTAAATTACCCTTTGCTAATATTGTTGCATACTTAATTTTTTCATCTAACTTTTCTGCTTTACCAATGCTATCAATAACTCTATATGTATTTTTTTCTAATACGTTCAAAGTATCAACGCGGTATTTTTCAAGTAAACTATCACTACTAGTTTTTATAGATTTATTATCATAATCTAGAACTACTCCATTAAAATTCTTCTTCTTCTCTTCAATATTTATTTGCAAGTCTTTAATATATGTTCTGCCAACACCAAACATTGTTCGATCATTTATTTGAACTGATTTGCCAAAATCTAAATCTGTATTCAACTGCATAGGGAACCAAGCGCCTTCAACTTTTTCGTATTGTTGTTGAATTTTAATATTGAAGTATGAAGATTTAGAGGGTTCTGCAATTACGTTTTGAATTGCATAGCCATCTGTATTGATATACAGTAAGCCTTTTAATCCATCAAAAAACTTTCCCTTCATGGGTTTAAAGCTTATAACAAATATTGAATCATTGGCTTTGTATAAAGTATCTTCTATGTTGAAGAAATATTTGGTGGTGCTGCCGGTTGCGAGCGGACTTAAATAATTTTTATCGAGAACTTTTAAATAATCTTTATAGAAAGAGAAAGACTGAAACTGTGAAGCAATTAATACAAACTGCGGATTTTTAAGTCCAGATACTTTCAATGCCTTAATTTTCTCCTTAGTCTTCTCAGGCCTTAAATAACTTCTTTCGGTTACAGTTTCTGTTAAGAATATATATTGTGTATTAAATAATGAATCAGATTTCTCATGTTTTTTTTTATTCGCTAGTGAGATTGAATCTATTTTTTTAACATATGCTACAGAATCTTTTAACTTTAGTTCTTTCAAAGAATTAGAATTGACTGAATAACTATCAATTCTTGCAGTAACCAAACTGTCTTTTTTGCCAGTGAAATAAAATTTATTGTAAGACATGTACTTAAATGAATTTAATTTCTCAGGATTGTTTTTGTCTTTATTACCTATCGCTCTATTTATAATTCTATGCGCAGGGTTTTCGCCAGCAAAGACTACTACTTCTTTAATTTTATTTTCTTTTTCGGTTAATAGAACTATTAAATCTAAGCCAGTGGATAAATCTATATCTTTGGTTTCATATCCAACATATTGTAATCTAAACTTACTAGATGGTTTACTAGCATATATTTTAAACTTACCATCAATATCAGTTTGTACACCTTTTTGCTCACCTAAAACAAGAATAGACACAAAAGCTAATCCCTTTTTCGTTTTATTATCTAAAACCTTGCCTGAATACAAATAGTTTTGAGCCTGTAAATTCAACGTAAATATTATAAATAATAAAGCGCAGTAGATTTTTTTCATAAATAATAGTTTACTCAAAGGAAAATAAATAATATCAATTAAGTACTTTAGTACATTAAGGTAACAAAGATTTTATGAAGAAAGAAATGAACCCCTGGACGATTATCTCTTCTGAAGAGAAGTATGACAACCCATGGATAAATCTAACCGAATTTCAAGTAATAAATCCGAATGGCGGTAAGGGCATTTATGGAAAAGTGCATTTTAAAAACCTTGCAATCGGAATAATACCAATCAATAAGAATGATGAAATTATATTAATAGGCCAATATAGATTTCCGTTGGATGTCTACAGTTGGGAAATACCTGAAGGTGGTGGTAAGTTAGGTGTTGACCCATTAGACTCTGCGAAAAGGGAACTTTTAGAAGAGACCGGTTTAAAGGCAAATAAATGGACCAAACTAATGGAAATGCATCTTTCTAATTCAGTATCTGATGAGTTAGCAATAATATATGTTGCAGAAGATTTAGAACAATTTGAAGCAGAACCAGAAGAAACTGAACAATTAGAGCTAAAAAAAATTCATTTTAATGAAGCATTAAAAATGGTAATGAATGATGAAATAACAGATGCTATGACTGTAGCAGCATTATTAAAATTTCAATTACTAAGAAACTCTTCTTAAATTTAATTATGAAAAAACTTACACTATTATTTGTTGTGTTCATTCATTTAATATTAAATGCAAATGCGCAATTAATGGATGGCAAAAAATCATTCAGTAGAAAAGATACGCTTCGTGGCACTTTATCGGCAGAGAGAATAAATTATGATGTTAAACATTATTTGCTCGACATAAAAATTGACATTGAAAAAAAATTTTTGAAAGGTTCTAATCAAATTTCTTTTGAAGTAAAAAATGATCTTCCGGTTTTACAGTTCGATCTTTTCGAAAACATGAAAGTGAATAAAGTTGAATGGAATAATAAAAAACTAAAATTCAGCAGGGAATTTAATGCTGTATTTGTAAGTTTCCCAGAAGCTTTAAAAAAAGGTAGTAGCCACTTTATTACAATCTATTATGAAGGCAATCCGACTATTGCAAAACGTGCACCTTGGGATGGTGGCTTAGTATTTAAAAAAGATAAGAATGGCAAACCTTGGGTAGGAGTAGCTTGTCAAGGTACTGGTGCAAGTTTATGGTGGCCAAATAAAGACCATCAAAGTGATGAACCAGATAGTATGGAAATAAGAGTTACATCACCAAGTGATTTAGAAGAAGTTTCAAATGGAAGATTAGTTTCAAAGATAGATTTAAACGATGGATACACTAAAAGAATTTGGAAAGTAAATCATCCGATTAATAATTATAATGTAAGTATAAATATTGCAGATTATTATCATTGGACAGATAATTACACAAGTAAAATAGATTCAGAAGTTTTAACACTTGACTATTATGTTCTGAAAGATAACGAGTCAAAAGCACGTAAACAATTTGAGCAAGTAAAACCAATGTTAGATGCTTTTGAAAAAAGATTCTCTCCATACCCATTTTATAAAGACGGTTATAAATTAGTTGAAACTCCTTATTTAGGAATGGAACATCAAAGTTGTGTAGCATATGGTAATGCATATAAAAACGGATATATGGGTTTTGATATGTCGGGTTCTGGTGAAGGGTTAAAATTTGATTACATTATCATTCATGAAACAGCACATGAGTGGTGGGGAAATTCATTAACATCATACGACATTGCAGACATGTGGATTCATGAAGGCTTCGGACAGTATTCTGAAGTTGTTTATCTTGAAGAATTATATGGCAAAGAAAGTGCTTTAAAATATTTAAAAGGTATAAGGGGTGGTATTCAAAACAAAGAGCCTATAATTGGCCCCTACGGAGTTAACGAAGAAGGTAGTGGAGACATGTACCCTAAAGGCGCACAGTTCCTACATACACTGAGATCTGTCATTAATAATGATGAATTATGGTGGTCTATTATTTATGATTTACAAGTAGCCTTCAAACACAAGAATTTAAATACAGAGGATGTTTTAAATTTTATGAATAATAAATCAGGACAAAATTTAAATAAACTATTTGATCAATATCTTAAATACCCTTCGATACCTGAATTAATTTGGAACAATAGAGTCGAAAATGGCAATTTAATTATAGAGTACAATTGGAATACTGATATTAAAGATTTTGAGATGCCAATTGAAATAATCGTAAGAGGTAAAACAGAAAGAATACTGGTAAAAAATGAAAAGCAAATATTAATATATACAAAGAGTAATATTGAAGATGTTGAACCAGATAAAACAAATTTCTACTATAAGATAAAAAAAGGAGCATAAGCTCCTTTTTTATTTAAGACTCGTTTTAACTAATCTTATTTCTTCGAAGCTATAATCTACTCCTAATATTGCCTTTAACTCAGTCAATGTTTTTTGATCATTTTTTATTATACAATCTTTGATAGGTTGAATTCTATCTGTTGCCATTACATCTTCAATTTTTATTAATTCTCTTGAAATTAACTCATTCAAATGACTATAAATTGTAACCTTTTTCAGTCCTCTCGTTACAGCAATTTCTTCTATATTAAAACCTTTGTTATAAAGTTCAAAAGTTTCTAAAACACTATCTCCTTTTACAACTTTACGTTTTTCGATTTTAGGTTTTTCAGGTTTAGACTTTTCAACTTTTAATAATTTTGATTCTCTCCATTCTATATTTAAAGAGTTTTTAATATCTGTTTTGCTTAAATCTTTTTTAAATAAATATGCTTCAACAATATGACACGATTTATTTATTTGTTGAATTTTTTGAAATATTAATGATTCTAATTCTTCTAACTCGGTTATAAAAGCTTTAACTTTTTTTAGTTTGGCAAGTATTTCGATTTGTGATTTAATATGTAAACAGATTTCTTTGAGGTTTTTCTCAAAATAATTTTTCGCATCATTTAGTCTTACATATAATGTATTAATGTCTTTAGCAAAAAATAAGTTATGTAGTTGCATTTTAAATTTGTCAGCAATTTCCAACTCTTTTTGAAAACTAAAAAATACATGCAAACTTGATTCTTTTAAAATTTCATACACTACATCTTCTTTTTTAATTGAATCGATGTGTTTATTTAATGCATTATATACAGAATGAAAATCAAATGCTAGTTTATTAAAATCAGAAATATATTGCCACGATTCTTCCATAAGAATATCATAAGCTATATCTGATGCTAATCTATTTTTCTCGTAATCAACAATCGTTTCATTATGCTTTATTATGTTAGATGAAAAAGGGGATGATAATATTAATCCATCTAAATTTCGTAATCTCGAAAATGCAACATATGATTGCCCTGATGTAAATACATTTTTAACATCAATAATTGCTTTATCAAAAGTCAATCCTTGGCTCTTATGAATCGTAATTGCCCAAGCTAATTTCAACGGATATTGAGAGTACGAACCTATAACTTCTTCTTTAATTTCTTTACTTACATCATCTACTGAATATTTTATATTCTCCCAGTCATAAGGTTTTACATCAATTAAAACATTATCATCAATTTTAACTTTTATTGAATCTTTTGCTAATTCATGTACAATACCAATTTTACCATTATAATAAAGTTTAGAGCTTGAATGATCATTTTTTAAAAACATCACTTGAGCGCCAACTTTTAATTCTAATTTCTTTTCATTCGGAATTATATGGTCAGGGAAATCATTATCTATTTTAGCTTCGTAAAAAAATGATTGACTTTTTAACTTATTCAACTCTTCTTTATTAATACTGTCAGCTCTTGCATTATGAGTAGTAAGAGTTATATATTCAGTTAAATTATTTGGTATCTCTTTTTTATAAAATGTATTTAGATAATCTATATCATCTTCTGTTAATTCATTATATCTAATGTTATTTAAAATATCAGTGAATATTTTATCAGACTGTCTATAAATAGTATCAAGTTCAATATATACTGGTTTATCATTTTCTAAAACCTTTGCATTAAAGAAAAATATATTTGAATAATACTTTGAAAGCACATCCCATTCAGAATCTTTCACAATAGGAGGCAACTGCATCATATCACCAATAAATAAAACTTGTAGTCCACCAAAAGATTTTTGATTTCTTCGGATGTATTTTAAAATATGATCAATTGCATCTAATATGTCGGCTCTCAACATACTAACCTCATCTATAATTAATAATTCTGCTTCTCGAATAATTGATCTTTTTTCATTCGACATTCTTAAATGTCGAAGTATAGTTGATTGTGTTTCGAAATTTGCATTAAGGTGTGTATGAAACTCTTGTTTAGTAGGTATGAAAGAAGCTAGTGGTAATTGAAATTGTGAATGTAGAGTTACACCACCAGCATTTAATGCTGCGATACCCGTAGGTGCAGCAATTATTGTTTTCTTATGTGTTTTTTGAGTAATGTATTTTAAGAAAGTTGTTTTACCCGTGCCCGCTTTGCCAGTTAAAAATACATGTCTATTGGTATGATTTATAAATCTTTCTGCTAGCTCAAATGCTGAACTTTTAATCTCACTTGCCTTCATCTCTTTCATTGTTTAATAAGAATAGCAATTTAGGCTTTAAAATGTAATAGTTCAACTGCAAGAATGCAGGATTATAAATAATCTGAGATTTCTTCAGGAGATAAGTAATTCTTTCTCTTAAATTCTTTGTATTCAGGTGAAGCTGATGATTTATTCAACACATAGTTACTAAATGCATATAATTGATGTGCTAAACCCTTTTGAATTACTAGCATATCGGTATTTCTCTCTAAGGTTCTATGATAGTGTTTAAATATACTATAGTATAAACCACATTTCATCATAGAGAATGTTTTTCTTTTTTGATAATCTACAATGTGTGATAATTCATGTGCAATTATGCCAATTTGTTCTTGTAAGCCTAATTCATCGAATGACACGCCACCAATATCTTTTGCATGAGAATTAATATATATTACATATGAACGATTACTCATTAAAAACTGACCCAAATGAGGTCTTGTTGACATTGTTGTTTTAATCTTTCGATATTCAAAAGTGATGTGCGTATTCTTTAATTCTGGGAAAAAACTAAGTGCAATTAATGCAGGTAATTCAACTTTATCAATGAAATTTTTATGTTGACCAAACTCTTCTCTTAAATCAATATGATTTTTCTCAAACGCAAATGTCTCTTTCGTTAAAAATAATTGTAACGTTATGATTAAAATGAAGTATAAATATTGAGGCTTTACTTGCTTACGCATACTTAAATGTAAATAATTTAACATTGATTTACAAATGATTATACATATATTTAAAAAATGAAATCAATATTTATACTCTTAATATCATTAATTTCTATTCAGCCATTGCTAGCTCAATCGAATGATGGTGCCTTTGTATATGTAGACAAAATGCCTGAATACCCAGGCGGACAGGTTGCATTAGTAAAATATTTGAGTAAAAGTATAAAGTACCCCTATCAATCTAAAAAAGATAAAGTGAAAGGTAAAGTAGTAGTTTCTTTTATAATTGATAAAGTTGGTAAAGTTACTCAAGCAAAAATTGTAAAAAGTTTAAATGAAGAATGTGATAAAGAAGCTTTAAGAGTTATTAATAATATGCCCAATTGGCAACCCGGAGAAAAAGATGGCAAAAAAGTAGATGTACTATTTTCTCTTCCAATAAACTTTGATTAAAAAAAATTAAACATAAAAAAAGGTCTTGAAAAAATTCAAGACCTTTTTTATTTAATAATATTTATAATTAATTATTAGAAGCTACAGAGGCAGTTAAGAAATCTCTATTCATTCTAGCGATATTCGACAATGAAATTCCCTTCGGACATTCAGCTTCGCAAGCACCCGTATTAGTACAATTTCCAAACCCTTCAGCATCCATTTGTGCTACCATATTTTGAACTCTCATGTATCTCTCAGGTTGTCCTTGTGGTAATAATGCTAATTGAGAAACTTTAGCTGAAACGAATAACATAGCTGAGGCATTTTTACATGCAGCAACACATGCGCCACAACCAATACAAGCAGCAGCATCAAATGCTAAATCTGCTTCTTCTTTACCAATTGGTAAACTATTTGCATCGCGAGCGTTACCAGTATTAACTGATATGAAACCACCTGCTGAAATAATTCTATCAAATGCTGATCTATCAACAGCTAAATCTTTTATTACAGGGAAAGCTTGTGCTCTCCATGGTTCAATTACGATAGTGTCGCCATCTTTAAATGATCGCATATGTAATTGACAAGTTGTTACTTTATCTTTCGGACCATGAGGTCTGCCATTGATGTACATGCTGCACATACCGCAAATACCTTCACGACAATCATGATCAAATGCAATCGGTTCTTCATTTTTAGAAATTAATTGTTCGTTTAAAACGTCAATCATTTCTAAGAAAGACATATCAGGTGAAATTTCTTTTACTTGATAAGTAACCAATTTACCTTCTGCATTTGTATTCTTTTGTCTCCACACCTTTAAGGTTAGATTCATATTTCCTTTTTCCATAGTATTTGGATTCTATTTTCTATTTATAAGATCTCTGAGCAATTTTAATATTCTCATATTTCAGCTCTTCTTTATGTAATTGTGGCGCTTGACCATCGCCTTTATATTCCCATGCTGCAACGTATGCAAAGTTTTCGTCATCACGTAATGCTTCGCCTTCTTCAGTTTGATATTCTTCTCTGAAGTGACCACCACATGATTCGTTTCTATCTAATGCATCAAAGCACATCAATTCACCTAATTCAATAAAGTCTGCAACTCTACCTGCTTTTTCTAACTCTGGATTAAATTCATCTGCTGAACCAGGTACACGAACATCTGACCAGAATTCTTTTTTCAATTGCTGAATTTCAGCAATTGCTTCTTTTAATCCTTGTTCATTACGTGCCATACCACATTTATCCCACATGATTTTACCTAATCTTTTGTGGAAACTATCTACAGTTTTAGTTCCTTTGATAGAGAATAATTTATTGATTTGCTCTTTAACTCTATTCTCTGCTTCAACGAAAGCTTCATGATCTGTTGGAACTGCTTTAGTGCTAATTTCTTTCGATAAGTATGCGCCAATTGTATAAGGAATTACAAAGTATCCGTCAGCTAAACCTTGCATTAATGCAGATGCTCCCAATCTGTTTGCACCGTGATCTGAGAAGTTTGCTTCTCCTAATGCATATAAACCAGGTACTGTTGTCATTAAATTATAATCAACCCATAAGCCACCCATTGTGTAGTGAACTGCAGGGTAAATTCTCATTGGTTGCTCATATGGATTTTCACCAGTAATTTGTTGATACATATCGAACAAATTACCATACTTCTCTTTCACAACTTCCTTACCCATTTTGATAATTTCTTCTTCAGAAGCATTTGCAATATTACGCTTGTTAGCTTCTACTGTACCATATCTCTTAATATTATAAGCGAAGTCTAAGTATACAGCCATTTTCGAACTTCCTACACCATAACCAGCATCACATCTTTCTTTAGCTGCTCTTGATGCTACGTCTCTTGGTACTAAGTTTCCAAAAGCTGGGTATCTTCTTTCTAAATAATAATCTCTTTCTTCCTCAGGTATATCGTTAGGGTTACGAGTATCTCCTTGTTTTTTAGGAACCCAAATTCTACCATCGTTTCTTAATGATTCAGACATCAATGTTAATTTTGATTGATGATCACCTGAAACCGGAATACATGTTGGGTGAATTTGAGTGAAACATGGGTTACCAAATAATGCTCCTTGCTTATGTGCTTTCCAAGCTGCAGTAACATTTGAACCCATTGCATTTGTCGATAAGTAGAAAACGTTACCGTAACCACCTGTACATAATAATACAGCAAGTCCGAAATGTCTTTCTAATTTACCCGTCACTAAATTTCTTGCAATAATACCTCTACATACTCCATCAATTTTTACCACTTCTAACATCTCATGTCTTGTGTACATTTTAACTGTACCCATTCCCACTTGACGTTGTAATGATGAATATGCTCCTAATAATAATTGCTGACCTGTTTGACCAGCTGCATAAAATGTTCTTTGTACTTGAGTACCACTGAAAGATCTATTCGAAAGTAATCCTCCGTATTCACGTGCAAATGGTACACCTTGTGCAACACATTGGTCAATG
>JACCDK010359365.1_pt1 | contig 19765 bp, 16 predicted proteins | sample 7445871 | NCBI WGS metagenome assembly JACCDK01 (sample SAMN15323436, study PRJNA562643) | freshwater metagenome | isolation source: river surface water | place: USA:Blue River Watershed | collected 2017-08-15
ATAATCATCAAGGTCTAAACGGGAGGTTCTTAAATATAATTCGTAAGCTTTTTCCTCGTAGCCCAACTTAGCTGCCTGAACGACATGTATACACGGTGATAATGACGACTCATGAACTGTTCTAGGCTCATAATAGTCGAAATTTATTTTGAGTGTATGAGCATCAAAATGATCTTCAAACAAAAACAATCCTTGTAATACATCGGCCTGTTTTATGTAGCATGAACGCAGAATCCTGTCCCATGACCAATGCTGATTAATTGGACGTTCAGAAGGAGATAAATCGGCTGCCATTCTTTGCTCTTTATCTAAATAACCCTCTTGTTGTAAAATTAATCCAGTATTTTCATCTACAGGAAAAAACATATGATCAGTAATATGCTTCCAAGTGCTTAATTCATCTTGTATGAAATTTGTTTTGGTACAGAAATCCATGTAATACGATTTATCTTCCTTCTCAATCTTTTGAATGATCTCGGTAGTATATCGCAAACACCACATGGCTATATAATTGGTGTACCAATTATTATTCACATTGTTTTCATATTCATTCGGACCAGTAACACCATGCATTACATACATTTTTTTTGCCTCCGACCAGTGTACCCGTTGGGCCCAAAATCTCGCTATGCCAAGTAAAACTTCTGCGCCACCATTGGTAAAATAACTCTGATCGCCTGTGTATAATGCATACTGATAAATGGCATAGGCTATTGCTCCATTTCTATGGATTTCTTCAAAAGTAATTTCCCATTCGTTGTGGCATTCTTCTCCATTCATGGTTACCATTGGATACAAAGCTGCACCATTGGTAAACCCTAATTTTGCAGCATTCTCTATCGCCTTATCCAATTGATTGTGCCTGTACTTTAATAATTGTAGTGCAATGCCCGCATCTGAAGTACCTAAATAAAAGGGTAAGCAATAAGCTTCGGTATCCCAATAGGTAGAACCACCATATTTTTCTCCCGTAAAACCTTTCGGCCCAATATTTAGTCGAGGATCTCTGCCTGTATAGGTTTGGTTCAATTGAAAAATATTAAAACGAATCGCTTGCTGTGCAGCAACATCTCCATCAATCTCAATATCAGCCTTACGCCAAACTTCCGCCCAGGATTGAGTGTGCTCTTTTTTCAACTGATCATAAGACAACGTTCTAGCATCCGATAAATTTTTCTGGCAAGCAGTTTGCAATGCAGATTTATCATAATACATATTAGAAACAATACTTACATATTTTTCCATGGTGTATGTTTTCCCTGCTTCCATTTCTAGCTCCCAGGCAGTTTCCACAACCCAGTCTTTTGAATTATATGATTTAGTTTGTTGTTCAACACCATCAATATAAACTTTAATAAAAAAACCTTCGCAAACTTCAAAATCTAACTTATTTGTTTTAGTTGTAATATATGCTGCATCATCAGTACTTAATTCAGAAACACGCGACCAAAAAATTTCGTCGTAATTCGAATCTTTATTTTTTACATGAGCATTAATATTGGTATTCCATAACAAACTTGCATCAGCATGAGCTTTTATTTCATAACGGATACATGCTAATTCTTCGCGCTCTCTACTGATAAATCGTTCTACCTTTACATCGAATTTTTTGTTTTGAATGTTTACACTAAAAGCTCTACTCAAAGTACCCACTTTCATATCGAGCACACGAGTAAATTTTTCAGTTTTTATTTTATATAAATCGATAGAGGTATTGTCGATGATGATATCCATGTTAATCCAACTTGGACTATTTAATACTTTCGCGAAGTATTCAGGATACCCATTTTTCCACCAACCTACTCTAGTCTTATCAGGATAGTATATTCCTGCAATGTATGAGCCTTGTAATGTTTTGCCACTGTACTTTTCTTCAAACATACCTCTCTGCCCCATTCTTCCGTTCCCTATACTAAATATGCTTTCTGCAGATTCATGCATGTCTGCACTAAATCCTTCTTCAATTATTTGCCAATCGTTATGTAAAAAATAATTTTTCATCAAAAATTTATACTAAACTGTTTAATACTTCAAAACTAAGAGAACTCAAATCTGGAAAAACTAAATCCGCCTCCGTTAATACTTCCTTTTCGCCAATGCCAATGGTTTTAAATCCACCAGTTTTAGCAGCTTTAACACCATTAATAGCATCTTCGAATACAATACACTCAGCGGGTGTTAGGCCAAGAGCTATTGCACCCAATAAAAAAACCTCAGGATCTGGTTTTGATTTAGATGTTACTGTTCCATCAATAATTACATCAAAATAATGTTTAATATCTACCCTTGAAAGTATGAGCGAAGCATTTTTACTAGCCGAACCTAATCCAACTTTTATATCATTAGATTTTAAATCTCTAAGTAACTCTTTGCAATTAGGTAAAACTTCGTCGGCTTGCATGGTATTTACCAATTCTAAATACCAATTATTTTTTTGCTCTTTCCATACTTCTTTCTCTGATGTAGATGCAGAAATTTTACCTTTTTTTAAAATGTAGTCGAGAGAGGCATCTCTTGATAATCCTTTGAGTTGTTCATTATCCTGTTCGGTAAACTCTACATGTAAATTACTGGCTAAGCGCTGCCAAGCAATGAAATGATACTTTGCAGTATCAACTAATACTCCGTCTAAATCAAAAATACAAGCTTTCATTTAAGAGGCTATTTCTTGTTGAAATTGAACTTTTTTGTGATAGTCCAATAAACTCATAATGGGCTCTTTCACTATTCTTCCAATATTCACCCCATATTCCTTAGCTACCATTAACATTTCTTCCTGAAAATGAAACGCAACCGAACCAACAAAATGCACTGGTAAGTTTTGGTAATGCTCGTAACATTTAACATGGTATTCAAAAAACTCACGCATACCTTGCATAATAAACGTATTGACAAAGGGATGATCCTTGTGTCGGCCAACAAAGCGAGTAAAACTCGCAAGGTAAACATTGGCATGAGGTTTATTGTACACACGATCAAAGATATCTTCTTTGCTTAAACCGAATTCCTTATCAAAATCATATTCAATTTCTTTTGGCAGTTTTTTATACAAATAAGCTGCAATTAATTTCTTGCCTAGGTAAGAACCAGATGCCTCATCGCCTAAAATATAGGCTAATGCAGGCACTTCTTCATAAATAGTTTGGCCATCAAAATAACAAGAATTAGAACCTGTACCAATGATACAAGTAATACACGGAGTACCACTATAGGTAGAATAAGCAGCTGCTTTCATGTCATGCTCTACAAATACATTCGCTACACTAAATGTTTTTTGTAGGGCATGTTTTACAACATTGTTTAATGATATATTTTCACAGCCCGCTCCATAAAAATACAACCGTTCTACTTTGTCGGCAATATGCATAAGATCTTTGTGTGATGATATGTCATTAATGATAAAATCCGTTGTATGAAAAAACGGATTATAACCCATGGTTTTGTATAGGTCTACATAGTTCCCTTGTTGATCAACTAAAATCCAATCGCATTTGGTAGAACCACTTTCGGCTATTAAATACATTTTATACTATAATTTTATATAATTTTTTTCTTATGTTTACTTTTACTAGCTGACAAATTTAAAGAGCAAGTTAATAGTAATTGTACAAAATACAATAAGTATTTCTTTTGAAGAAAAAAAAATGAAAAATAAACAGTCTTATTTCCAAAATTACGTATCAGTTGATTGTGTAGTCTTGGGTTATGATGAGGTTGAAAATCGCCTACAATTGCTCTTAATTAAGCAAAAAGACCCTGATAAACAGAATGTTGAGACTTACAAGTCGCAATACGCGATTCCTGGCGATTTAATAAACGAAAATGAAAGTTTAGATGAGGCAGCAAACCGAGTTCTAAACGAGCTAACCCACATTAAGGGTCTATATCTTCAACAATTTTATACTTTTGGCCACCCCGACCGCGTACGCGACCCCAAAGATGCCGATTGGTTGAGAGTACACCGAAAAGATCCTAATGCACGAGTAATTACCATTGCCTATTTAGCCCTTGTACGGATAGATCACATTACGCCCTCCGCTGGTTCATTTGCTGGAAATACCATTTGGAGAAGTACAAAAAAGATTCCTAGGCTGGCCTTCGACCACAATCAAATTGTAAATAAAGCGCTGGAACTCATTCGCGAACATCCAGAACAACACATTATGGGTCGCGAATTATTACCACCTAAATTTACTTTAAGTCAATTGCAAAATTTATACGAAGCCATGTCGGGTGTAAGCCTCGATAAAAGAAACTTCAGAAAATCTATTAAAAATGCCGAATACCTAATTCCTTTAGATGAAAAACAAAAAGGGGTATTGCATAAACCTGCTCAATATTTCTCTTTTAAAAAGAACAAAAAATAAGTCGAACCGACCTATTAAGTAACATTTGATACAGATTTCCTTACAAATGTACAGTACCTTTGTATAAAATAAATCATATGTTAAATTCAATATTATCAATTTTTGGTTTAGGTAAAAAAGTCAACTACAAAGAGCTGCTTCAACTTGGTGGAGTTATTGTAGATGTAAGAAGCAAAGGGGAGTTCAGCAGTGGACATATTAAAGGTTCCATTAACATACCTTTGGATCAATTAGGAAATAACCTCAAAAAATTTAAGAAAGATCAGGCAATTATTACGTGTTGCGCCTCAGGCATAAGAAGTGGTGCTGCCAAAAGTCTATTAAAATCAAAAGGTTTTGAAAACACTTACAATGGTGGATCTTGGTACAGTTTAAATAATAAAATCTAATATGTCAAAATCGTTTTCTGAAATTCTTAAGGAAAAACCTTTAGTTCTGGTCGACTTTTTTGCAGAATGGTGCGGACCATGTAAATCGATGAAACCGGAATTAGAGAAGCTGAAAGCTACATTTGGCACTGATATAACTATACTAAAAGTTGATGTAGACAAAAGCCCTCAAGCTTCTGCAGCCTTTCAAATACAAGGAGTGCCAACTTTAATGCTCTATAAAAATGGCCAACAAGTTTGGCGTCAATCGGGAGCAATTCCAGCTTCCGAGCTCGAGAAAATTATCAAACAACATTAATGAAAAACGCTTCTTGTAAATTATTTTATATGAGGCGTTCTTTTATAAAAGGCAAAACCATTTTCCTCGTATAACAAAGCAACATCTGCAGATGCTTCAATGTCTTGCTTTTTAGTGTTTTTCACCACAATATAAACGGGCTTATCAATATCACCTGAGCGAAGCCACTCGTGATCATACGACTTAATATTTTGAACTGGTTGTTTTCTTGTATAGAACAAATGTGCATACGACTTAAAATACATGGGTTGTACATAGGCATCTTCCTTCTGTTTAGATTCATAAAAACGAATAGCTGCTGCTTGAGAGAATAATTCGATTTTAGGAACCAACAATACACTCGTTAAAAACACCATAATTGTCATTGAAAAAAACAATGCAACAATGGCTTTTCTATAATGATGTTGGGCATTTAGCATAAAGTACATAATGAGGCCCAACAATAATACAAATCCTCCACTTGCATCCATAATTGTCCAATCTATTTTGGCTTGTAAATTCCCAACAGCAAATGCATCTTTTACAAAATGTAACCACTCCTCTTTGTGGTTCATCATGTAAGGAAACAATAATAAAACGGTAGTAAGTAACAAACCAATAAAATAGACTCCGATATGAATAACTTTATTCCATCGTGTTTTGCCGTGAACCATATAATACAAGGCATATGCAGCTAAAAATGTTAATGGGAAATAACATAAGGAAGAGTAATGAACAATTTTCGTTTTAACAATTGAAAATAAAATCAACACTACCCAAAATAAAATCTTCATTAAATTCAAAAATATTTTTTGGTGTTCGCTAGCAAAAGATTTTAAGAAGAATGATTTAATTAACAACAATGATGCAGGGAAACATCCTATGAGCAATACAATCCAGTGATATAAAAAGGGACCGCCATGGCCAGCATCTTGGGTTTGGAACAATCGAATTTGATAAACTATAAACTCTCTGATAAACCATAATCCATTACCCATCATTTCTACACCAAACCATAACATGCTAATGATAAATGTAAACAGCATGGTTAAAAGCACATCGCTGAATTTTAAATAAATCTGAAATTTATTGACCACGATGTAAACAATCAAACATAATAATGCGATTAAAACAGCAACCGGACCCTTCGTAAGCACCGCTAAACCTAAAAACACCCCAGCAGCAATGGCACGCCAATGCTTACTACTTCGCACATTTTCTAATAAATAACTAAAATGATAAATAGCTAAAAAAATAAACAAGTTAAACCAAGGATCGATGATACCAGATTTAAAATATAAAAATGTCAACATCGTACCGGCATAACACATTACCCAAAACCAAGCAAACTGCTTATTTAAATACTTTGTTCCTATTTTATATAAACTGATGAGAGTAATAAATCCAGCCACTGCATTCGGGAAACGTGCTGCAAATTCATTAATACCAAAAATCTTCATACTCAATACTTGCATCCAAATAAACAAGGGTGGTTTTTCCCAAAATTGTTTAAAGTCAATTTGCACATGAAAATAATTACCAGTAACAATCATCTCCCTTGCAGCTTCTGCGAAATTTATTTCATCCCAATCGAACAAATGGACTTTGCCTAAAAAAGGGATAAATAAGATTACTGAAATCAACAATATGATTCCTTCGTTCAGGTATTTTTTCAATGTGTTCATCCCTATTTTTTTTTCTTAAACAATGCAGCATCTACCGAAATCGATTGATACCATTTAAATGTGGGGAAAATTGCCATGATAAGCGAGGCGCAAAGCAAACCAATGAGAGAACCGGCAAGCAAATCTTCTAAGAAATGTTGTGCAAGGTACATTCGAGAATATGCTCCCAAACATGCTACAAACAAATATACTAAACCCCAATTTTTATTTTTAGTAATGATGGCAAGGAAAGTCATCAATGCAAAGATGCTCGTGGTATGACCCGAAGGGAAGCTCATCATTTTGTGTAACTCAACTCCCTCTACATAATGGATGTTTGGTATATGTTCAAGATATTTACTAGGGCGCATGGTCTCTGAAAATATCGTTCGTTTTAGGAGTTGTGCAACTTGTGAACTTATTAAATAAATTGAACCTAATAATACAGCATTCCTATAACTGTAAAATAACAAAACAAGCGTAATAAAAACGACTGTTGCACCATCACCAAAATAGGTAATGTACGGGAATAAAATATCGCCCCATTTCGAATGATGTTGATTTACCAATAAGAAACAAGCCTCTTTGCCTAAACTCAACTGAAAAAATAAGGCTATCGAAAATAGAAGTCCGAAGCCAATAAAATAAGTCTTGTTCCCATTAATTATATCTTTCATACGTACGACAAATCTATTTAAATTAATTATTTTTTTATATTTTCATAGAATAATTAAATAAGCATGTTTCAAAAGCTCTTCAGAAAAAAAAATGTTGCACAAATACTAAGCGATTTAGATGCAAGAGATTCGCACAGTTCCGGATTAAATAAAACGCTTAGCGTAAGAGATCTAACAGCATTCGGGATTGCCGCCATCATTGGCGCTGGTATTTTTAGCACCATAGGCAAAGCAAGTGCCGATGGAGGCCCCGCAGTTATCTATTTATTTTTATTCACGGCTATTGCATGTAGTTTTGCAGCATTTGCTTATGCTGAATTCGCTTCCATGGTGCCTGTTTCAGGTTCTGCCTATACCTATTCATACGTTGCTTTTGGTGAATTAATTGCATGGATCATTGGATGGTCGCTAATTATGGAATATGGCATTGGAAATATTACTGTTGCCATTTCTTGGTCAGATTATTTCACTGGCTTCCTCGGAAGCATGGGTTTACATCTACCCGAGTGGATGACCATGGACTATTTAAGTGCTTCAAGAGGTTATAATGATGCCTTAAAATTAATGCAAGGAGGTAGAGCTTTTGATAATCTTGATTCTTCAATGCAGTCGGCATACAATGCCTGGATAAACGCTCCTAATATTGTCGGATTTCACTTGGTATTGGATTTACCAGCACTCTTCATCATTGTGTTAATTACTTGGTTAGTGTACAGAGGGATGAAAGAGTCGAGAAATGCTAGCAATGCTATGGTCATTGTAAAATTATCCATCATCTTGCTCGTTATAGCCGTTGGTATATTTTATGTTGATGTGAGCAATTGGAATCCCTTTGCACCTAATGTCATCGGCGGAATTCTAACGGGTGTATCTGCAGTATTCTTTGCATACATCGGCTTCGATGCAATATCAACCACTGCCGAAGAATGTAAAAATCCACAACGCGATTTACCTCGAAGCATGATGTGGGCGATTATCATTTGTACATTATTATACATTACTATAGCCTTGGTATTAACAGGTATGGTGAAATATGACCAACTGGCAGTGGGCGATCCATTAGCTTTTGTTTTTGAAAAACTAAACCTTAAATGGTTGTCGGGAATCATCGCTGTGAGCGCTATTGTTGCCATGGCAAGCGTATTATTGGTTTTCCAAATGGGGCAACCTCGTATCTGGATGAGTATGAGTCGCGACGGTTTATTGCCGAAAGCGTTTTCACGTATTCACCCTGTACACAAAACACCATCGTTTGCAACCATCGTTACAGGTTTTGTAGTCGCAGTACCATCTCTCTTTATGAATCTTACCATAGTTACTGATTTATGTAGCATCGGTACCTTGTTTGCCTTTGTATTAGTATGTGCAGGTGTACTACGCTTACAAAACGACCCAACCGTAAACCGAGGTAAATTCAAAACACCTTATTTAAATGCGAAGTTCATTTACCCAGGAATGTTAGTTCTTGGCATCACTTATTTGTATTTCTTTCAATACGAAACAAGTATGGCCTTTGTAAAGAATACGCCAAAAGCATATGCGCTCGAGGAAATCATTACAAAACTACACATCAACGAGGTAAATACTCTAAAAACCGTTGCGCTTCAAAAAGACAGCGCTAATTTCGCATCTCATCAAAATGATTTACTACAGTATTTATCAAGCTTTACCGAAGAAGAAGCCATTGCTATTTTAATTTCAAATAATATACAGAATGATACCATTTACGAAAGTGGATGGAGTTTATTTAAACATAAAATTCCACTTTGGATTTTTTACTTTGTGTGTGTCGTATTGGCCTACTACGCCTTCAAATACAACCTTTCTATGATACCATTGATGGGACTCGTAAGTTGCCTCTATATGATGTCAGAACTGGGTGTTTCTAACTGGATAGGCTTTGGCATTTGGCTCGTTATTGGCTTAGTCATTTACTTCAGTTACGGCTACCGAAAAAGCAAACTGGTTTAATAATTGTTAATTGTTAATTAATTCGTCAGTTCGCTAATTCGCTAATTCGTAAGTTCGCTAATTCGCCAGTTCGCTAATTCGCTATCCTCTTCAAATCATAGTTCTTACTTTGCGTTAGAAGTAAAGGAACTTGCTCTACGGTAACAAAACTTAAGTCGAGACCAAAACCTTTTTCTTCAGAAAGCGATAGTTTTTTAAGAAGCACATAAATCTGCATTACAATTCTTTCGTAGAGTGACAATGAATTATCAGTTGAAAGTTTTTTCTCTAAGACAACAAATCTAAAGTCGCCGGTGATGTTATGTTTGCTAAGTGATGAGTATCTACTGGTAATATTAACTTCATTGTTATTCACTAGCTCTTCTACAACTTTTCTGAACATCACGTTTATTTTTTGTTCAATTCTGAAGCCTAACTTAAATTCCACTCTAATCACATTCCCTGGCACTAGGTGCACTACTTTATACTCAGCCTTATAAGGTTCATCTTCCACATCAACGTGCACAAACCAATATACATCGGCGCGTTTTGGTTGTTTTTGAAAAATAGAATAAACAATTTTTGATTCTATTTCTGATGTAAAATTAGAACCCGTTAAATACACTAATTGAGATGCATATTTTGGAACGCTCTCATCGGCACTTAGCTCTTTCAAAATGGGCAAATAATCGTCGAACTCCGAAAATCTTAAATAACGGTTTCTAATTTTTCTAGCATTGATCCAACTCCACATCACCAAAAATAATATGCCCGCTATAATAAAAGTAACAAAACCTCCATGTGTAAATTTCTTAAGGTTTGCCACTAAAAACGATAGTTCAATAGTAGCATATAATAGTAAAATAAAACCGGCAAAATATTTAGAAAATCCTCTGCTCAACAAATAAACGGTTAGTAAGATTGTACTCATTAACATCGTCATGGTGATGGACAAGCCATATGCAGCTTCCATATACGCTGATTCTTGAAAATACAAGACCACTCCCATACAACCTACCCATAATAACCAGTTAATACTTGGTACGTATAATTGACCTTTTGCATCCGACGGATAATTAATTTTTACTTTTGGCCAAAAATTTAAACGAACTGCTTCCGAGATCAATGTAAAAGAGCCACTGATCATCGCCTGGCTGGCAATAATAGTAGCCAATGTTGCAATTCCAATTCCATATAACAAGAACCATTCGGGCATAATTGCATAGAATGGATTAGCATCTAACTTCAAACCATGTTGAGTTACCAACCATGCTCCTTGTCCGAAGTAGTTTAACAACAAACAAGCTTTCACAAAAGTCCAACTTACTCGTATATTTTTTCTTCCACAATGTCCCAAGTCAGAGTACAAAGCTTCCGCTCCTGTCGTGCATAAAAATATCGCTCCCAATAACCAAAATCCTTGAGGGTTATTAGACAGTAACTGATAAGCATAAAAAGGATTAACCGCCTTTAATATGTCCGAATGTTGAATAAGATTAGTAAAACCCAAAACCCCCAAGACTGAGAACCAAAAAAACATTATTGGACCAAAAGCATTCCCTATCACCTTTGTGCCAAATTGTTGAAGTACAAAAAGCAAGGATATAATTAAAATAACAATGGGGACCGTTTGAATGTCGGGGTATAAAATTCTTAAACCTTCTATGGCTGAAGAAACAGAAATAGGAGGAGTTATAATTCCATCCGCCAACAAGGTAGAACCTCCAATAATTGCAGGTATCATAAGCCACTTTGCTTTCCTCCGAACTAAAGTATATAAAGAGAAAATACCACCTTCCCCTTTGTTATCTGCTCTAAGTGTTATAATTACATATTTGATGGTTGTTTGAAGGGTAATGGTCCAGAATACAGCAGAAAGAGCCCCATATACAACATTTCTATCGATAATTGCTCCATCTCCAATAATAGCTTTCATTACATACAAAGGAGAAGTTCCGATATCGCCAAAAATGATTCCAAATGAAACCAATAAGCCTGCGACACTTAGTCTGTTTAATTTATTCGAGTCCAAGAAAATTAGAATTAGTATTCAAATGTATATTATAATTATCAAATGCCCAATTCTTTTCGGCTTGAGGAAATAAAGAATTGATCGGCAACTTTACAAAATTGTTACATATTTTAAAAATCATATTTGCAAAATTCAGTATATTTGAACATGTTCCGGAAAGCACAATACATTGTATTTTATATGTTTTTGCTCCTTAGTTCCTCACTAATGGCTCAAAATACCTATGAAATACGTGTGGGCGTTAACGGCCATCATTACAGTCCTCGAGTTATTAATTGCTCTGTAGGCGATACTATCAAGTTTATTTACGTTTCGGGAAATAATCCTACTCGTTCCGACGATGGACAAAGCATCCCTACTTTTAACCTCAACAATAACAACAACGTTAAAACCTTTGTGATGTCACAAGTTGGTAGTATTTCTTATTACAGCACCACCCATGGCGACCAAAATGGTTCTGGTATGTCAGGAGTAATAAATGTAAGTGGTTTAAGTGCCAGCTTAGCTAACAAATCATTGGTTAATACCTTAAGCGTTTACCCTAACCCTGCGAACGATAAAATCAATGTTAATTTTGTTGTTAAAAAAGAAAGTAACGTTGCGATTCGTTTGCTTGATGTATTAGGAAACGATGTTGCATTGCTTGCTTCCGATAAATATGCTGTTGGCGAATACCGCCAATCGTTTGCCGTACCTGGTAAAGTTACGAAAGGCCTCTACTTTGTAAAAGTAAGCGTAGGAACTGAAGTAGCCATCAAAAGAATTTCCATACAATAATTAGTTTTTAACAATTATGAATAAATGTATGCTTGCTTTTGCTTGCTACACTTTATAGGCATCTATATTTTTTTATCTTCGCAGTAAATTCAATAATGAAAATATTAGCGATCGGTAGAAATTATTCGGAGCATGCAAAAGAGCTCAATAATCCAGTTCCCACAGAGCCTGTGGTATTTATGAAACCCGACACAGCCCTGCTTCGTGAAGGCAAAGCGTTTTATCACCCCGAGTTCTCCAACGACATCCACTATGAAGTTGAACTCGTTGTTAAAATAGGAAAAGAAGGAAAACACATCAGCGAAAAATTTGCAAAAAACTACATCGACTCCATTGGAATAGGCATTGATTTTACAGCCCGCGACCTACAAGAAAATTGTAAACAGAAAGGCTTGCCTTGGGAAATTGCTAAAGCCTTCGACCACAGTGCACCTATTGGTAACTTTATTAATATCAATGAAATACCAGATATCCATACTATCGATTTTTCGTTAAAGAAAAACGATGAAATTGTTCAACAAGGAAACAGCAGTGAGATGCTCTTTAATTTCGAACAAATAATTTCCTATTTATCGAAAAGATTTACCTTAAAAAAAGGTGATTTAATTTTTACCGGAACGCCGGCAGGAGTTGGAAAAATTAACATCGGCGACAAACTTGAAGCTTTTATTGGCAGTGAATCGATGTTGCGTTTAGAGATTAAATAAATGAAATTGAAAAAAAGAATTTACCATTATATATTAAAATCGATTAGTGTTGTTGGCTTAAGTTTATTGGTGCTCACAAACTTTGCCTTTAATTACTCATACCCTAAATTTAATTCGAATAGCGACAGAGAATATCCCAAAGATTTCTTTCGATCGCCAGTAGACATTCGTGTATTTTTAGCCGGCACTTTTGGCGAGCTACGTCCAAATCACTTTCACTCAGGTATCGATATCCGAACGAACTCTATAGAGGGACTTCCTATTTATGCCGTTGGCGATGGATACATCTCCAGAGTGCGTGTGCAAGCTAGTGGTTTCGGAAATGCTTTGTACATTACTCATCCGAACGGTTTAGTAAGTGTGTATGCGCATTTACAACGTTACAACGCTCCTTTCGATGCGTACTTAAAAGATTTACAATACTCCTTAAAAACTTTTGAAGTAGATACACTGCTCGGACCAGAAGTATTACCCGTTAAAAAAGGACAGGTTATTGCATTTGGAGGAAATTCTGGAGCATCACAAGGACCACACCTACATTTCGAAATTAGAGATGCCATGACAGAAGAGCCCATCAATCCATTATTATGTGGCTTTGAAGTTCCCGACGATGTGAATCCTATCATTCAAGCAGTAACGGTTTATCCTCTCGATGAAAATAGCTCTGTAAATAATTTTAAAACGCGTCAGCGGTTTGCTACTTCAGGAAGTAGACCCGAATACACTTTGAATAATGGTTCTATTATTAACGCTTGGGGTACCATCGGCTTAGGCATCGAAACCATCGATTTACAGAGCAATTCGAGCAACCAAAACGGTGTGTACTCCATAGAATTAAAACAAAATGGAGAGCGCATTTTCTTTTCTAAAATGGAACGTTTCTTTTTTAAAGATACCCGCGCTATCAATGCTCATTGCGATTTTAAAGAGCGTAATAATTCAGGTCGATGGGTGCAAAAAAGTTTCGTCGACCCAGGCAACCCTTTAACCATCTATAAAGACCTTCAGAACAGAGGTAGAATTGTGTTAGAACCTAGTGATGTTTATAATATGGAATACATTGTTAAAGATGTAAAAGGGAATACCTCTACCGTAAAATTTACCATCAATTGTGTCGATAAAAATCCTTACAACCTTACATTTAGTAACGTCAGAAATTCAAAAGATTTTTGGTCGTATGCTGAGGTGAATAAAATTGAAATGGGGAATTTCAAAGCCATCTTCCCTGCCTATACATTTTACGATAGTATCTTGTTGTATCGCAACATGAGCCCTAAGGTTGGCAATGCCTATTCCTCTAAATATACACTCGGGAATAGCGATATTCCTGTACACGGTTTTTACGATGTTTGGATAAAACCAGAGCGCGATTTAACGCCTTACCAATTATCAAAAGCACTCGTCGTGCAAGCTGGTAGAGGCTCTGCTGGCGGTTATTATAACGATGGATACATAAAAGGAAAAGCTAAAACCATGGGCACTTTTTACCTCGGCGCCGACTCGGTAGGACCAAGTATAAGGCCCGTGAACATTTCGAATGGAAGAAACATGCGCAATGCCTCGAAAATACTTGTAAAAATTGGCGATAATTTATCAGGGGTAAAATCTTTTAATGCCTATATCGACGATGAATGGGTACTTATGACCCACGACGCGAAGTACGCTCTTCTTGCATATACTTTCGATGAAAAATGCCCTCCAGGAAAACATGTATTCAGGTTAGTTGTTACCGATATGAAAGATAACAAAACCCAGTACATAGCAAGTTTTACTAAATAACATGGCAACATTAAAAGAAGGATCGAAAGCACCAAATTTCAAAGGAAAAGATCAAGCAGGAAATACTATTTCGTTAAGCGATTACAAAGGCAAAAAATTAATTTTATTTTTTTATCCTAAAGACAACACTCCAGGCTGTACAGCTGAAGCTTGCAGTTTACGCGATAATTTTAAGATACTTCAAAAAAATGGATTTGAATTGCTAGGCGTAAGTGTCGACGATGAGAAATCACATCAAAAATTTATCAGCAAATTCGGCTTGCCTTTTCCATTGCTTGCCGATACCGAGCAAAAAGTGGTCAATGCCTACGGCGTTTGGGTAGAAAAAAGCATGTATGGAAGAACATACATGGGTACCGCTCGTAAAACCTTCATCATCGATGAAAATGGCAAAATAGCTCACATTATCGAAAAAGTAGATACGAAAGACCATGCAAGCCAAATTTTGAGCTTGTAATAGCGAGCAGCACCAACACCCCTCAACTTCGCTACGTTCGGGGACCTCCTATTGGAGCTAATGGGTAAAAAGGAAAGAAGAAATTGCCGAAGGCAATTTCTTCTTTCCTTTTTTTAAAATCTTGATGTCGGTCCCCGAACGTAGCGAAGCGGCGTTGAGGGGCGGTGCCAACCTGATGACGCTCCCTGCCAAAAAAAAGAGCTCCGATAACTCGAAGCTCCATTTTCCCTAACTAAACTAAATTAAATTACTTTTTCCTTCTCTTAACGTAGCGATTAAGATAATGTTACAATTATTTCGAATTTTCGAATGGTCGAAAATTCGCCATCCCGATAGCTATCGAGACGCTAATTCGCTAATTCGCAATTTTTCCCTACTTTTGGGAACAAATTAACCGCTATGCCTACAGCTATTGAATTAGAAAAAATTGCCTCTCAAGTTCGTCGCGACATTGTTCGCATGGTTCACGCCTGCCAATCGGGTCACCCGGGGGGGTCTTTAGGGTGTGCCGACTTTATTACAGCCCTCTATTTTGAAGTAATGAATCACAACACCAAATTCAACATGGATGGGACCAACGAAGATTTATTCTTCCTTTCGAATGGGCATATTTCTCCAGTTTGGTACTCAGTATTGGCTCGAAGTGGTTATTTCCCGGTAAATGAACTCGGAACTTTCCGCAAAATTGATACACGCTTACAGGGGCACCCTACTACAGCAGAGCATTTACCTGGTGTACGTGTAGCTTCAGGTTCACTCGGACAAGGCTTATCGGTGGCTTTAGGTGCAGCCCAAGCAAAAAAATTAAACAAGGATGCATCAATCGTGTACACTTTACACGGGGATGGAGAATTACAAGAAGGACAAATTTGGGAAGCGGCCATGTATGCTGCTCATCACAAAATAGATAACATCATTTCTACCATCGACCTAAACGGACAACAAATAGATGGTTCTACAGAGCAAGTATTATCGCTTGGCGACATAAAAGCGAAATGGCAAGCCTTTGGTTGGGATGTCTTAGAAATGAATGGCAACAATATGCAAAACTGCCTCGACGTTTTAGCCACAGCCAAAGCTCATACTGGCAAAGGTAAACCTGTATTAATTTTAATGAAAACTGAAATGGGTGCAGGAGTAGATTTTATGATGGGCTCGCACAAATGGCACGGAGTTGCACCGAACAACGAACAGCTCGCTTCTGCCTTAGCTCAACTAGAAGAGACCCTTGGCGATTATTAATCGATGGTGAGTACTAAAGCCTAAATATTGCAGCATCAACATAAATTATATTTAACCTGTTTATTCCTAGCTGTAGCTCTACTGTTTAGCTCTTCTTCTTTTGCGCAAAGCAAAGTTCAAAAGCCTACCCGTGTCTTATTCATCCTCGATGCCTCTGGGAGCATGAATGGTAAGTGGAAAGAAAGCACAAAAATGGAAATGGCTAAACTTATTCTGACACATTTAGCCGATAGTTTAAGTAGAGAAAACATACCTTATGCTGTGCGTGTGTTCGGACACCAGAAAGATAAGAGTTTAGTAGATTGCAAAGACACCAAACTTGAATTACCTTTTAGTCCAAAAAACAATGTATCGCTTAACAATACTTTACAAAAAATTAGTCCAAAAGGATATTCTCCCATTGCTGTTTCCTTAGAACAAGCCGTCAACGATTTTCCTTTAACAAAACAAGAACAACGTTCGGTGATCATTCTTATTTCCGATGGATATGAAAACTGCGAAGGCGATGCGTGTGTGGCCAGTGCTAAATTACAAAGCTCTGGTATTTACCTACGTCCTTACATTGTTGGTCTTGGCTTAACGCCTGAGCAGAAAAAACAATTCGAATGCGTAGGGCAAATTTTCGATATTCAGGAAAGCCATAAACAAAGCAGCGGTAGTATCGCCAGTGTTGTAATAACAAGCATGATGAACCCCACCAGCTTACAAATAAATTTATTGAATGTAAACGAAAAACCAACAGAAAGTAATGTGGCTATGAGTTTTTTCAATAAAAATAATAGCGACTTAAAATATAATTTCTACCATACCTTAAATGCCTACAAACAACCCGATACCTTATTTTTAGACCCTTCGATAAAATATAATGTGAAAGTGCACACCATCCCTCCGAAAAGTTTAAACGATGTAGAACTTACACAAGGTAAACACACCATTAAAGCCTTAGAAACTCCCCAAGGAACTTTAAAGCTGGCGATGGTTGGCAACACCAAAGCAAAAAGCATTAAGTGCATTGTAAAACAAAATGATAAAATTATTAATGTGCAAGATCTTAATACTTCCATTAATTACATTACTGGCACCTATGCTATTGAAGTATTAACTACACCGATCACAACATTTAACGATGTAGAGATTTTACAATCGCAAACAAAAACATTAAACATTACAAACCCGGGGATGTTACAAATTAACAAACAAGCGGGGTATTTATACATTTATAAACGCGATGCTAAAAACAAATTAGAACGTGTGTATACATGTGATACAGGGGCAAGCAAAGAAAGCATTTCTTTACAACCTGGCAATTATGAATTAATTTTTAGAACAAAAGCGAGCACAACAAGCAAAGCTAGCATCACCAAAAAAGTAAGTATAGTTTCAGGCATTTCAAGCACGGTAAATTTTTAAATGAGAAAATTCATTTACATAGTATTTATTTTTTGGAGCCAATTAACGTTCGCTCAAACAGCGGTAAAGCCTGCAGTAAAAACACGTATTTTATTTGTGTTGGATGCTTCGGGTAGCATGACCAATACTTGGGGCAACGGTAATCGCTTCAGAGCTTCTAAATCTATTATCTCGGGATTGGTCGACTCCTTGCAAAAAATTCCAAATTTAGAAATGGGCTTGCGTGTATTCGGAAGTTTATCGCCTTTAAGTGCAAACGATTGTAAAGACACAAAACTCGAAGCACCTATACGCCCTAACAACGCTGCTACCATCAAAACAAAACTAAATAATTTAAAAGCCAACGGAATTACACCTATTTCTTATGCTTTAGAACAAAGTGCCAACGATTTTGTGTACAGTGGCGAAGGCTATAGAAATATATTAATATTAATTACCGATGGCATTGAATCGTGTGATGGAAATGCCTGTGAAGTTTCCAAAAAACTACAAGCCAAAGGAATTTTTTTACAGCCTTTTATTATTGGATTAGGATTAACTAAAGAAGCAGCCTTAACCTTCGAATGTGTCGGTCGTTACGACGATGCACAGGATGAAATTGGATTTAAAAAATCGCTGAAAAGTGTAATGAATACCATACTCAACAGTAGTACTTCACAAATAAATTTACTCGACGAAAACGGGAAAGCTACCGAATCGAATGTTCCGATTAGTTTATACGACCATAGCGCAGGAATTTTACGTTATGCTTTTATTCATACGCTAAATGCAAGAGGCAATCCCGATACCCTACAACTCGACCCAGTAAACAGGTACGATATGATTGTGCATACTACCCCTCCAATTTATAAAAACGACATTCAAGTATTACCAAACACTCATTCTATTATTAATGTGAATGCAGGGCAAGGCGATTTGATTATACAAACCGAAGGGTTGAGCACCTACAAAGAATTAAGCAGCATCATCAAAAAAAATAATTCTGCTGAAATAATTGATAAACTCGACATCAATCAAAAAAGAAAATATTTAATTGGTAGGTACGATTTAGAAATATTAACACTACCACGCATCAGTATTTCTGATTTAAAAATTAAGCAAAGCGAAACCACCACGATAAAGATTCCTGCACCAGGTTTGTTAACTATTTTAAATACCAACGCTGTTCCTGTTTATGGAAGTATTTATGTAGAACGAGGCCAAGATTTAGAGTTTGTATGTGAAATAAATGGCAATACCGTTACCGAAACCATTACATTACAACCTGGAAGCTACCATTTAGTCTATAAGAACAAAGGGTCTAAAAAAACGATGAGCACACGCTCAGAGCGCTTTCAAATTAGTTCCGGAAGTTCATATTCAATACGCTTTTAAATAACACGAGAACACGTATATTTGCAACATAAAATAAACCCCTAAACAAATTACAATGAAACAGTATAGCTACACAGAAAAAAAAGATACACGCTCGGGATTTGGTGCAGGATTAGCAGAACTCGGAAAAACAAACCCTGATGTAGTAGCTTTATGTGCCGACCTTACTGGTTCATTAAAGATGGACGCATTTGCAAAAGAAAACCCTGATCGTTTTTTTCAAGTGGGTATTGCCGAAGCAAACATGATTGGTTTAGCAGCAGGCATGACCATCGGAGGGAAAATTCCGTTCACCGGAACCTTTGCTAATTTTTCTACCGGTAGAGTGTACGACCAAATTCGTCAGTCGGTAGCTTACTCACAAAAGAATGTTAAAATTTGTGCATCACACGCAGGTTTAACCCTCGGTGAAGACGGTGCAACTCACCAAATATTAGAAGACATCGGATTAATGAAGATGTTACCCAACATGGTGGTTATTAATCCATGCGATTACAATCAAACCAAAGCTGCTACCATCGCGATAGCTAAACATAATGGCCCAGTATACTTACGTTTCGGCCGACCAGCAGTTCCAAACTTTACTCCTGCCGATCAGCATTTTGAAATTGGAAAGGCTGTATTATTAAACGAAGGAAAAGATGTGAGCATTTTTGCAACGGG
>JACCDK012159108.1_pt1 | contig 19761 bp, 22 predicted proteins | sample 7445871 | NCBI WGS metagenome assembly JACCDK01 (sample SAMN15323436, study PRJNA562643) | freshwater metagenome | isolation source: river surface water | place: USA:Blue River Watershed | collected 2017-08-15
ATATTGGCAAAATAAATAATCACTATTGAAATTAAGGCTAATACAATTCCTATAGCGTTGGTTTTACTTATTTTCTCTTTAAATAAAATACCGGCTACCATAGTATTAAATAAAATTATTCCAATATTATTTACGGAAAATACAAATGAACTTTCTAGAGTATCGCTACTTAAAGCTTTCATTAAAAAAAAAGTAGATGAAAAATTTAAGAGTCCAAGACACATTCCTCCCACAATATCTCTCCAATGAAAAACTGATTTTTGAATTATTTTTTGAATAATACCAATCATTCCTGCCGAACCGAAAATGCAAGCTAAAATGATTGAAAATGGAGCTTGTGTACCCAAATGCTCTTGTGAAACTTTAATGCTTATATCTACTATTCCACTACCTATAAAAATAAAAGCAGGTATAAGTAATATCTTCCAATGAAGTTGTTTTTGTTGTTCATTTGTTTTTTTAGAACTAAAATAAATTGCTATGATAGCCAAAGTAATACCAAGTATTTTCATCCAGCCAGCGCTCTCATCATAATATAGAATACTAAAAGCCAATGGTATGATCAGCGACATCTTCTGAGCAATAGATACTACCATCAAACCACTTGTTTTTACTCCATATGCAACTAAATTAAAAGTGCTGATGAACATTATACCAAATAATAGGGTATATGGGAACCAATCTGAATGGATGATGCTGATGCTCCTGAATTGTTCGTAGCCTACTGTAACGCCTACTGCGGAGGCAAACAAATAATTTATACTGATAGCATTGGAGCTGTTGATGTTAAACGTCTCAAATACTTTGAAGCAAATGATAAGTGCCCCTGAAAGTACTATTGATATTAAAATTAAAGTCATACACGATGATAAATAAATAATTCATCATCTCCTAAATCAATTTTAGAATCTAACCTTCCTTCCTTGTTTGGAGCCTTAATTCCCATGCCTAATTCACGTTTTGATTTAAAGATTCTTGCTTCGTCCCATAATCCAAATTGAATAAATTCATTGATAGTATATGCACCACCCTCAATTATAATGGATTGTATCTCCATCAAATAAAGTTGATATAAAATAAATTGCGGTACCAATCCATAAAAATCTATTTGGATATACTGTATATTTCCATCGAGTTCTGTTTTATGGTTATTAAACACAATCGTTTTTGAATCAGCATTAAAAATATTTAGTTCATTATTTAATTTTAAATCTCTGTCGATAATCACTCTTAGAGGATTCTTACCTGACCATTCACGAACGGTTAAATACGGATTATCCACTTGAACCGTTTTGGTGCCTACCATAATGGCTTGCTCTTCCGAACGCCATTTATGATTAAGAGTCTTTGCCTCTAAACCACTTACACTACTTCGTTTATTTTCTGCTATACTTATGTAACCATCGCTTGATTCAGCCCACTTTAAAATTACCAAAGGGCGTTGTAAAGTGTGATACGTAAAAAAACGCTTATTGAGCTCATAGGCTTCTTCCTTGCATACATTTGTAACCACTTCTATGCCAGCATTTCTTAATCGTTCTACACCTTTACCGTTAACTGAGCTAAAGGGATCAATCGTAGCAATTACAACTTTTGGAATCTGATGTTTAATAATTAAATCTGCGCATGGAGGAGTTTTTCCGAAATGTGTACAAGGTTCAAGATTAACATAAAGCGTAGATTTTTTTAACAATTCTTGTGCATTCTGATGATGCTTTAAAACATATTCAATGGCATTTACTTCTGCATGTGCCTTACCATATTCTTCGTGGTAACCTTCGGCAATCATTTTCCCTTGGTGAACAATCACACAACCCACCATCGGATTCGGTTGTACCTTGCCCAATCCTTGAGAAGCCAACTCAAGGCAACGACGAATATATACTTCATCAGAAATCATATGTAAAATTAATTATTTTTTTAATTTTGAATATGTTTTCAAGAACTAAAACTCTCCGAGACTCATTAAATCATTTTCAATCGTTAATTTCTAGTACGTATGAAAACGAGGAAGCTAGAAGTATTAGTCGTATCGTATTTAAAGAAGTGCTTGGTTATGACACCATTAAGCTTATTCTTAATGAAAACGACTTATTACCTGCTCCTCTATTTGAACAACTCGATCAGATTGCATATTTGCTAAATCAACATAAACCCATACAATACATTCTTGGATTTGAAGATTTCTTAGGTTATCGATTTTCTGTAAATGAAAGCGTGCTCATTCCTCGACCTGAAACTGAAGAATTAGTAATGTGGATTGTAGAGAATAACAAAAACGCAAATCAACTAAACATCCTCGACATAGGAACGGGTTCAGGTTGTATAGCCATTAGTTTAAAAAAATTAATACCGAATTCGAATTTATCTGCCATTGATATCTCTGAAGAAGCCCTAAACATAGCACGAAAGAACGCCTTAGCACTTCAAACAGAGATGGAATTTATACAAAAAGATATACTACAAGATTCTATAGAAGGCCGTTACGATATCATCGTAAGTAACCCTCCATATGTTTTAAGCTCTGAAAAAAAAGACATGCGTAAAAATGTCTTAGATTATGAACCAAGTACAGCATTGTTTGTACCCGATAACGACCCATTAGTATTCTATAGTCGAATTGTTCGTTTAGCTGAAATGCACCTAAATAATAGGGGACAGCTCTATTTTGAAATCAATGAATCGTATGCTAATGAATGCATTGATTTATTTAAACATGAATTATGGGAGCCTGCCATAGTCAAAAATGACATGCGAGGAAAAGCTCGAATGCTTAGTGCTAAATTGCGCTAGAGCCTTCTTTTTTTCTACGTGCCTTTGCCCTCGGGTGATAACTCAAAATAGTCTCTTTTAAGTAGTTTCTGTCCAGATGTGTATATATTTCAGTGGTAGTTATCGATTCGTGTCCTAGCATTTCTTGAACTGCCCGTAAATCGGCTCCACCTTCCACTAAATGAGATGCAAAGGAATGACGGAAGGTATGCGGACTTATACTTTTTCGGATATTGGCTAGCAAAGCTGTTTGTTTAATTATGTTAAATATCATCACCCTCGATAAACGTCCTCCTCGTCTGTTTAAAAACAAAATATCTTCGTCGCCTTTTTTTATGGATAAATGTGTTCTAATATTATTTTGATATAGTTTTATGAATTTCTTGGCGGCACTTCCAAGAGGTACAAAGCGTTCTTTATTCCCCTTTCCCGTTACTTTTAAAAAATCTATTTCAAAATAAATATCCGATATTTTTAATCCAACTAACTCCGAAACCCTCAATCCACATGCGTACAATGTTTCTAATATTGCTTTGTTTCTGGTACCCTCTGGTGTACTTACATCAATTGTGTCTAACATCTTATTGATCTCATCTAAACTCAAGGTATCAGGCAATTTCCTTCCTAATTTAGGGGTTTCTATTAGTGCCGAGGGGTCAGTTTTTACGATGTCTTCCAATAATAGATATTTGTAAAAGGCCTTTATTCCTGATAAAACTCTTGCTTGTGAACTGGCAGTCATCCCTAATTCTGTTATCCATACCAAAAATTCTTTTATATCTTTGGGTTGAACTTTTGATACTGAAGGTTGTTGATGTTGTAAACTTAAAAATTGTGCTAATTTCTCAACATCATGAATATAAGCATCAATAGAGTTCTTGGAAAGTGAACGTTCCAGTTTAAGATATGATTTAAAACCTTTGATACTTGAATTCCAATCCATGTCGAAAAATAGAATATTAATACTCAATGGACCTAATTTAAATTTATTAGGTAAGCGAGAGACCACAATATACGGAGAAAAATCTTTTGATGATTATTTTCAAGGACTAAAATTGAAGTATCCAAACATCGACTTGGATTATGTTCAAAGCAATGATGAATCGGAGCTAATAAATCAAATTCATCAATCGTTGAATAAATACAATGGAATAATTATCAACCCTGGAGCATATGGACATACTTCTATAGCATTAGCAGATGCCATTTCTTCTGTAGAGATTAGATGCATTGAGGTTCACATCTCTAATATTTATGCTCGTGAAAATTTTCGCCATTATACACTAATTAGTTCAAAATGTATTGGAACAATTTCTGGATTTGGATTAGCATCCTATGCTTTAGCTTTGAATTATTTTAACTAAAGAAATTTCTTCTGCTCTAGCTTATGAAAAGTCTTGTTTCGTAAAATGAAATAATCGAACACAATACTTCTGTTGTATATACCTACATTGTTAGGTGATTTATAGAGCTTTAGAAGTTTCTTACGCTTGTTATGCCATGTTGATTGTGTGATTAAAAAATCATAATGAGCACGATTAATGGCAAAAGCATGTTTGAATTTACCATTTAAAATAAACCTAAACCACTGTATTAAATCCAATAGATGTCTTATGAAAATTATGCCAAAGGATTTGTGTAAGGCTAGATTTTTACGAAGTGTGATAAGACTGTTTCTAAAATTAAGATAGGTTTTATGGGGGTTACTCTCATGCAAAGTTGCGCCACCTAAATGATAAACCACCGAATTAGAGCAAGTATAAATTTTATAACCCATGTTTTTGATTCTCCAGCACAAATCAATCTCCTCCATATGAGCAAAAAAATCTCTATCTAAACCGCCTGATAAATGATAGATTTCGGCTTTTATAAACATGGCAGCACCACTAGCCCAAAATACTTCAACGTTTCTTGAATATTGATTTTGATCTTTTTCTATGGTGTCAAATATTCTGCCTTGACAAAAGGGATAGCCGAATTTATCAATAAAACCACCAGCTGCACCTGCATACTCAAACATATTTTTATCGACATAACTCAAAATTTTTGGTTGAGCTACCGCAATATTTTTATTGCTTTCCATCAATTCTATGACCGGCTCAATCCACATTGAACTTACCTCAACATCAGAATTAAGCAATACAAAATAGTCGACATTGTTTATTTTAGTTAATGCATGGTGATAACCCTCTGCATAGCCATAGTTTTTATCATTAATAATGATTTCGATGGTTGGAAAGTTATTCTTTACCCATTCAATAGAATTATCAGTAGAAGCGTTATCAACTAAAATAATTCGAAGATTCTGGTAGGTGCTGTTGTAAACAGATGGTAAAAATTCAGGTAACAATTTTTCACCATTATAATTCAAAACAACAACGGCTACTGTAGGCAAAGTACTCATGATAAGTAATATTTTAATTTAATCGCCTCTGAAGCTTTATGTTTCCATCGACGGTGAGACCATAACCAAAATTCAGGTTTTTCAATAATTCTTTTTTCTAAATAGCGAGTATGCAGTTCTGTAATTTCATACTCTTTTAATTCTCTAACATTTTCAGATAAAATTACAAATTCAAATTCTAAATGACCTCTTTTAACGCGATTAATATCCATAAATGCCAAAACACAATCAAAATGTTTTGAAATTTTTTCGGTTCCCATGAATACAGGCGTATTTTGTTGAAGAAATTTTGTCCAATAATTGGTATCTGAACTACCAGGGGTTTGATCGGCAATTACGGCAATACTGAATTGTTTATGGCTATTTTTAATTAGTGTTCTCATAGATGTTTGCATTGGCAATGCAACAATGCCAAATCGTGTACGCATGTCGTAAAACAACTTATCAAATACTTTATTGTGAAGTGGTTTGTAAATACCATAGGTTGTAATTGGTATATAGATAGGCAAAGCCTGAGCAAACCATTCCCAATTATGATAATGTCCGAAAACTACCGTAATATTTCTTCCTTGTTCTATTAATTGATAAAAGCGTTCAGAATTTTTAATTTTTACTCTTTCCTTTAACTCATCTTTGCTAAATGAACACAGTTTGGTAGTTTCTAAAATAACATCACATATATGATGATAGAATTTCTTTTCAATCTCTTTTCTTTCAATCTCACTTAACTTTGGAAATGCATTTTTTAAATTTTCACGCACTACATTTTTTCTATACCCAATTAAATGATACAGAATTATGTAAAAGAAGTCGCTTATAACATACAATGCCCTGAAGGACAAATGCGAAACTAATTTAATAAGAAATACTCCAATATATGAGAACAACTTACTCATTGAAATCTAGATCTAATCGTTTACCATAATAATCAGTATCAACATTGTCATCGTCATATTTCATTGTGCGTGCAAGAATTTTGTATTTCCATTGCGGATCATTTCGTTCTCCAACTAAATTAGAATGTAATAAAACCATCTCATTTCTAATATTGTCAGGACTAAAAAACACAAATTTTCTGTTAGAGAATGTTTTTATCTTGAAGTATTGCCAAATTTCATAAGGATAGGCTTGGTTATCCATATCGTTAAAACGAATATTATTAGGAGCTCCATATTTAAGAAAAATAATTCCTCTATCTGTTGCATATCCTTTTGTGAATGGTGAACTAAATTTTTCATTTACTAATCTCACTTGTGCTTCGTATTCCGCCCATTTTACAGCAGATTCACCTGGATGTCTTTTTTCCCAAAAATATATTAAATATTGGCGCATTAAAGTTTCGTCATTATTTGCTAATAAGGTTTTTGTATAGTCCATCTCTTGTTGAATAGAGATAGGAGCGAGACACTTGATGTTTTCAATCATTTCTTCTTTAGTGTACTTTGCAGCAAATGAGTTATCAAAAGCAATTCCAGCAATACTTGATAAATCTCCACTCAAGGCCTTATTACTTCTTTGAAAGAAATTACTTTTTGAGGCTATGATTTCATTATTTCTATTTTTTAGTTCTACCACCACAAAGTAACTTCCACTGGGTAATAATGAAATGTCGAATTCATTTAGTAATACAATAACATCTTTTGATAAGACTTTTCTGCTTTGCGTATAATTGCTTAATTTAATATTTCCGTTTGCATTCTGGATATAATAATTGAGTAAAAAAGATTCATTAGGTGTGGCTACTTGAGTGTTATATATTTCTGCATAAAAATATAATTTGGAAACATTCGTAGGTAAATAATTATTTACAAAAGGTAACATTTCAAATCCATTTCTATTAAATTGCTTGTTAGCACTTGCTTTTGTAAACGATTCAAGTAAAATAATATCCGAAATATCGATTTTATTTTTTGGATAGTTAATTTCAAAATCTTGTTTTACTAATTCCTTATTTTTATCATTTGCTAAATCAACGATGTTTAATTCAAACCTGTATTTGCCGTTATTAAGTTTATATCTTTTTTGATCTATAAAATTCTCCTTAACATAGGTGGTATCTTTAATCTCCGGGCTTAAAAGATTGTATTTTTCAGCAAATACAATAGAATCTCCTTTACGAATAATCATGGTGATTCCAATACTGCCTTGGTATATATTTTTCTTATTTTTTATGTATTCAACAGAGTTCCCTATAACAGAAATATGAGTTTCAAGATAAGGTTCTTGCTCTGGAGTATTAAATGTGTAATAAGAGAGATATGCTTTTAGTTTTTTAGCTTGTACTCCAAATGGCAACGCAAAAAAAGTCAAGAATGCGATTAGTAATATTTTTTTCATAGACATAAAATTAAAGAAACAAATGTAAATTTACGGTTTCTATTAATTCTATCGAAGAATTATGTCGTATTAATGTAAATAAATCATGAAATTATATTACTTGCCAAATATTGCGTATTTCCAAGAATTAATCAGCCTAGAGAAGGTAAATTTCCATTTAAATGAAGTTTATCATCGGCAAACTTACAGAAACAGAACAGAAATTGTAGGGGCCAATGGTAAGATGGTATTGAGTATACCAACCCAAAAATTAGAAAAGGACCAAAGAATATACCAAAACATTAGAATATCATATTCTGAGCCTTGGTTAAAGCAACATTGGAAGAGTTTAGAGTCAGCATACCGTCGGTCTGCATATTTTGAATTTTATGAAGATAAATTAAAGTTGTTTTATGAAAAACCTACTTACGAGCACCTCTGGGAATATAATTTTGGATTAACGAAGTTTCTAATGAACGCACTTAACATCGAAAAGGAAACACAAATAGAAGAGGAAGTTGAGCATGAAGATAATTATTCTAATATGTTAAAAATCAACAAGAAGTATTTTCAAGTTTTTAGTAATAAAATGCCTTTTGTAGAGAATCTTTCCGTATTAGATTTACTCTTCAACATGGGGCCAAGTGCTAAAATATATCTGGCTTCAAAATAAATTTAAAATATAAATAAAATGTTGTTCAGTATGAACCTAAATGTTACTTTTGTTCAGTTAAAATTTATAAAAAACAACCAAACAATTATGAAAAAGAACATTAAATTATTTTTATTAGTTGGTTTAGCGATCTCAATTGGATTTACTTCATGCACAGAAGATGAGGAAATAACTCCAACACCTACACCAGTGACTTACGGTCAAATTAATTCTTACACTGCAAAAATGTTAGGAGGACAGCTTAATGCAACATTAGGTAGCTTCTTTTCTACCTCTACTGGTACAGTAGTTTCTTCCGTTGATGCAGGTGCGAGTACAACATTACAATCATCTGTAGATTTAGTATATTTTTATGGCACCAATAATAAAGCTACCATTGGAGCCCCAAATGATGATACAGTTGCTTTAGCACATAGTGGAAGAACTACATTAACAAACTGGACTATAAAAAATGCAACTAAGTTTGTTGCTACTTCCTTAACCCCAGCTAATTTTGTGGCTTCATTGAATGATTCATTAATCAAAACTATTGACTCAACAACAATAACTGCTTCATATATCCCGCAATTAACAGTAGGAAAAGTGGTTGCTTTCAAAACAGCAGCTGGAAAATATGGTTTATACCATGTGTCTGCTATCGAAGGTACTACTGGTGCAGATAGAAGTATAACAATTAACGTGAAAGTTCAGAAATAAAATTTTTGAAAAAATAATAGAAAAGAGCCCTTTTTAGGGCTCTTTTTTTTACCTTCGTTTTAAATATGTTGTTATGAAAAAATCAAATTATATTCTATTTATCCTATTTTTTGGCCTAACTGCACTAAGTTCTTGTACCGAAGAGGCTGATGATATAAAAACCAATGGACCAACATATACCACTTTAGCAGCGTATAATGTTAGATTACTTGGTGGTCAAACAAACCCAAGTTTAGGTAGTTTCTACTCTACAACAGAAGATTCTATCTATTTTACAACAGCTGCCGGTTTAAACCAATCAAAAATAGATTTTATTTACTATTTCGGTTCACAAAGCAATGATTCGAGTGTCATTGCATCCCCTAAAGACCCTGTATTTAACAATCCTGATGATCAAAATCCTCATAAATCTGTTAAAACATGGACTGTTAAAAACAATACTACTTTTTTAAAATTATCGATAGCAGAGAGTGTATTTGCTAACATGGTCAATGATTCTTTATTAATCCACGAACTTGATTCTAATGTAACTGCTACCAAAATTACCAAATTAAAAACAGGAGATATTATAGGCTTCAAAACAGCATCTGGTAAACTAGGTGCCTATAGAGTTAAAGCCATCAATAACGTGGATGCCATCTCAAGAGCTATAACTGTCGATGTGAAAGTACAACCATAAGCACATATGAAACAACGCGACGATATCTTGTTCGATTTGGAAAAAATCGAGGAGCTTTTAGAAGGTTCTGAGCAAGAGTTACGCTTGTTTCTCGACGAATTACATCCCTCTGAAATAGCTAAGATATTAGAGTTATTAAAAGATAAGAAAAGGGAGATACTTATTTCATTGCTTCCAATTGAAATTGCTTCTGAAGCTATTTCCGAAATGGATCCGGAATCTCACCCCGAAAAATTATTAGCCAGCTTAAATACCGATCTAGTTACAAACATTGTCGAAGAATTATCATACGATGATGCTACCGATATTGTTTCTCAATTATCAGAAGAAAAAAGAGAAGAAATTCTTGAAAATATTGATGAAGAGGATGCTACTGAAATTAGAAAGTTATTAACCTACAGCGAAGACTCAGCCGGTGGATTAATGTCGACCGAGTTTATTAAAATTAATCTTGCGCAAAATAAACGACAGGCACTCGAAGAGGTAGCAAATCAATCGGAAGAGATCGAAAACTTTTATGCAATATATGTAATTGATAATCAAGATAGACTAGTTGGAACCCTAAGCTTAAAGAATTTGATTAAGGCAAAGCCGAGTGTTCAAATTGAAGCCCTTTTAGATGAAGATTTAGTTTATGTAAATGCCGAAACCGACCAAGAAGAAGTCGCTCAATTACTTTCGCAATATAATTTACCAGGAATCCCAGTAGTTGATAAAGAAATGAAACTATTAGGTGTTATTTCATTCGATGACGTTATTGACGTATTAGAAGAGGAAACCACAGAAGACATCTTGAAAATTGCAAACGTATCCGACGAAGAGGAATTGAGTGGTAATTGGAAAGATGCTATAAAAAGTAGAGTACCTTGGTTGATGATTAATACAATTACAGCTTTTATTGCCAGTTCGGTTGTTTATTTTTTTCAACCAACCATTCAAAAGATTACCCTTTTGGCCACCTTTATGCCAATCATAGCCGGATTAGGTGGCAACGCAGGTACTCAAGCCTTAGCTGTAACCATCCGTCGTATATCACTTAATACTTTACCAGATTCGAAGGTACTCGAAACCATCAAAAAAGAAGTATTGGTTGGTATGATTAATGGATTAGTCTTTGGTTCTGTAGTTTCGTTAGTAGCAGTATTCAATAACCATTCACCAGTATTAGGAATTGTAGTATTTCTAGCCATGTTTGGAAATTTGGTCATAGCTGGTATTACCGGTGCGTCGGTTCCTATTATTTTAGAAAAATTAGGATTTGACCCAGCCGTAGCCTCATCAATTATATTAACAGCCTTTACAGATACACTGGGCTTCCTATTAATCTTAGGGCTTGGTTCTTATTTCCTATTATAAAATTAGTACTAAGTACTTTACTTTTCCAGATTATTTATCTTTTTCTGCATTTCCATCATGATAGTGGTAAGTTGACTTATGCTCATATCTTGTTCTGGTTCTGGGAACGACATACTAATATAAGCTTTCGCTTTCCATACCTCCATCACGTCGTCAAGAGCAATAGGGTAGGGTTCGTAAGTCTTGTTATCCGATTTTAATACCAATGTCTTTTGCTCTTTTACTTTATTTACGACCCTTTTATATACAATACCATCATTTTTACTAACGACAATATACGTTTCATTTGATTTTATTGATTTCCAGTCATCGATGTATTCACCAACCACAATACTGCCTGGTTGAATAGGTAACATAGAATCGCCTTTGATCTCGAAAGCTCGGAAAGTACCACCTTGTAACATCGGTAAATGAAATTTTGGTAATTCTTTTACAAATTCCGGATCAGCATAACCATTAATATATCCTGCACTTGCCTTTACAGGTACTAATTCGATATTCTCATTATCTTCTTTATCAACAGTAATACTTAGCACACGTAAATTGCCAGCCTTAATTTCTTTTTCCTTTTCTAAACGCATTTCACGATCAGATAACCATTTGTCTGTGATTCTCTCCGATACAAGCTCATCTACACTTATGCCAAAATAATTAGCAATTTGTTTCATATTATCCATTTTAGGGCTCGCTCTATCTTCCTCATAAGCACCAATCATTGAGCGTTTTACGCCAATAGCGTCTGCAAATTCCTGTTGAGTTAGATTGTTTTTTTTTCGTAAGAATCGAATATTTGTGCTAATTTTTTTCATGTTTTATTTTGTTTTGCTAAAATTATTAGTATTATTGCGTATAAAATTAGTAAAAATATTTTAATTACAAACTAAATTTTTTAGCTATGGTCATAGAAAAAGCATGGGAAGAGTTAAGTAAAGGTCCGGTGTATCCATCGAAATACCTATATTTTATTACCAATTCGAATAGATCGGAGATTATTATTGGCCTAACAGATGATATTTATCGTTTTGCTAAATCTTGTAGGAATGACCATGAAAATTTATTCAATTATCAAGAATTATCCCCTTTTCGTCTGGTTTACTTCGAAGAATACGACGACATATTTAAAGCAAAAGAAAGGTATAGAAATATTATTCACTGGACTCGTGCTCAAAAAGAAAAATTGATTCGAACTTTTAATCAAGAATGGACGGATTTATCTCCAGCACTATTTTTTGAAGGCTTAGAAAAAGAAATTGAACATGCCTGTTCACAAAAAAACCCGATCCTAGGACCGGGTTTTAACTACAACTAAACCAAAACACCCGGCCGAACGCCGAGATACTTATGTATAGTTAATAACAACCTTTTTATTTAAATGTTGTGTTAATTATTAATCATGACAATTAAATGATAATTATTAATTATCGTATATTGTATTGTTTTAATAATTCTTATTGATTCTTAACATATGCGTAGGATTAACAAATTTGGATACCTCTTAGTTTTTATTATTCCATTAAGTATTGTGTTGTGTTATTACTCAAACAATATTTATTTATATTACGCTTTACCTACTTTAATGTTTATTGTGCTCCCACTACTAGACCCCGTATTGGGAGTGGATAATAGTAATTTTGAAAAACACATTGCACAAGAACTTAAAGATGAAAAATACTATAGGTTTATATTATATGTATGGGTACTAGTTCAAACATCTGTTATGGCTTGGATAGTATACATCTTTATTACTCAATCTATAAGTTTTCATTTACTGATGCTTTTACTTGTCAATACCATGATTATGAATGGAGGTATTGGAATAACGATTGCACATGAGCTCGGTCATAAAACTAAAAAACTTGAAAAATTCTTGGCTAAATTTTTATTGGTGCAAGTAGCTTATGGTTATTTTTATGTGGAGCATAATAGAGGTCACCATGTACACGTTGCAACTCCCAAAGACCCCGCAACAGCTAAAAAAAATCAGAGTTATTATGCCTTCTGGAAACAAGCAGTTATTGGTGGTTTTCTAAGCAGTATTAAAATAGAAGAAGAACGACTAAAACAACGTAAAATAAAGTCAACCCTATGGACAAACGAAACCTATCGGTTAACCATTATCTCAGTATTTTTATTTTTATGTGTTAATGCGCTTTCCTATTATTTTAATGATCAAATTAATTATTACCTGGCTTCTTTTTTATTGATACAAGCGTTTCTATCGTTTTCGCTTTTAGAAGCGGTAGATTACATAGAACATTATGGTATACAACGTAAAGAGATCTCGCCAGGTGTGTATGAAAAAGTAAATCCAAACCACAGTTGGAATGCTAATTTTATTTACAGCAATTATTTTTTATTTCAATTGCAACGACATGCAGACCATCATATGTACGCAACCAAAAATTATCAATTATTAGATGCTTATGATGAGAGCCCGCAACTACCTAACGGCTATCCTGCTATGGTATTACTCACCTTGGTTCCACCTCTGTGGTATAAAATTATGAACGAACGACTCGAAAAATGGAAAACATCCGTAAAACAATAAATTATTTAAGCTGCACCTTTGAAGAATTATCTGCACTAGACCAAGAATGTGTAACTCAATCATTAAAAGCAAGAGAATTTGCATATGCACCTTACTCAAATTTTAGCGTAGGAGCAAGTTTATTGCTCGATAATGGTGAATTTGTATTAGGTAATAACCAAGAGAACAGAGCATACCCCTCTGGTCTGTGTGCTGAGCGTGTAGCCTTGTTTCATTTTGGTGCTAATTACAAGGACCGTGTTATTAAAAGCATAACTATCACTGCTAATAATAAAGCATTAAATTATAAGGAAATGATTAAGCCTTGTGGTGCATGTTTACAAGTGATTGCAGAGTATGAGTTAAAACAAAAAGAAAAAATTCGCATGATTTTATATTCTGATACTAACCATGTATTTGTAGCCGATGGGGTAGAGAACTTTTTACCTATGATATTTATGTTTTAAAATGATCATTGTATATGTTGCAGAAGGATTCAAGCAAAAAATCGCCATACGGTAGAAAGAAATATTCAAGTATTGATGAATATCATGCTGATTTTCCGGAAGAAATACAAAGGATCTTAAATCAGTTGAGAGAAATCATTAAAGCATCGGCTCCTAATGCTATAGAGACCATTAGTTACAACATTCCTACATTTAAACAAAACAAAAACCTGGTTTATTATGCAGCATACAAACAGCATATTGGATTTTACCCAAGCGCTAAGCCACTCATCGTATTTAAAGAAGAATTAACTAAATATAAAACATCAAAAGGCGCCATTCAATTTCCTATTGATAAAGCTCTTCCAAAAGCTTTAATAAAAAAAATTGTTAAGTATCGAGTAGCAGAAGATGTTAAATAAAATCTCAACCTTGTTTAAGTTAAAAAATCATTTTTTTATTATAAGTTTTTTGCTGATGACAGCAACGAACCCACTTTATGCGCAATCGAATGATTTGGGCACTTGGAACATCATCAACATAAAATATAATCTCAATGCTCAATACAGTATGTTTTTTGAATCACAATTACGATCATTAAAAACTTACGACGATTTTCATTATTACGAGTACAAAGGAGGAATTAGTTATAAACCCATACAAAATGTTAGCTTAACGCTTGCAGCAGGTTCATACCAAACCTATAAAGAGGGCGGTGATTTTTTACTGCCTAAAAATAATGATGAATTTAGAATTTGGCCTCAACTTATATTAAGTCAAAAAATATCGCGTTTAAACATAGAGCAACGCTATCGTGCTGAATTCCGATTTACCAGCAATGGGTTTAGAAACAGGTATCGCTATCGTTTAGGTGTTTCGTATCCACTGTCGGAAAAAATACCAATGACTTTAACCATGTCGAATGAATTATTTTTTACAGACCGTGAACCTTATTTCGAACGAAATAGACTCGCGTTTGGGTTGAACTATAAACTTAACAAAAATTCGTCCATTCTATTGGGCTATTTGCATCAATTCGACTATAAAATAAATGATGAAACTGGAAGAGATTTTCTTCAAGTAGGATATTACATTGAATTGTTTTAATTTGTTTTTAGAAACATCTAAGGAAATAAACAGAGAACTTAGATTAGATTAGATTATATAAATCTAATTTGCAAAGAATAAAGAAAACTAGAACGCATATAAAAATTATAAGTATTTAATATGTTTAAAGGTAGAAACTTAGTTATTGCCACCAAACATTCAAAAGAAGAAGTAATAGCACCTCTTCTTGAAAATGAATTAGGTGTACATTGTTTTGCCGATACAAAGTTCGATACTGATGTGTTAGGTACGTTTAGCGGAGAAATTGAACGAAAGCTTGATCCCTTAAGTGCGGTTAGAGAAAAATGTTTACGCGCAATGGACTTAAATAATGTCGATTTAGGAATTGCGAATGAAGGCTCTTTTGGCCCGCACCCCTCAATTTATTTCGTACCTGCAGATGATGAAATTGTATTATTTATTGATAAAACAAATAACATAGAAATTATCAGCAGAGAAATTAGTACTGACACCAATTTTAAAGCTCAATACATAAAATCTGAAAAGGAACTGATGGATTTCGCGAATAAGGCATTATTTCCTAGTCATGCTCTTGTTTTACGTAATGCAAAAGAAGAGCAAGTAGAAATACATAAAGGGGTACAAAATCAAGAGAAATTGATTTCTCTTTTTCATTTAATGATGGAGAAATATGGGCAAGTATATGTTGAAACAGACATGAGAGCGATGTACAACCCAAGCAGGATGAACGTTATTGAAAAAGCTACTCAAAAGTTAATAGATAAAATTAAAGATACTTGTCCTCAGTGTAGTTTCCCTGGATTCGACATTAGTGATGTTCAAAGGGGCTTGCCATGCAGCTTATGTGGTTCACCAACAAATACGGTTTTAGCATATTTAAAAAAATGCAAGTCGTGTGGGTACGAAAGTAGAATATTGTTTCCTGATCAGAAAACCAATGAAGACCCCATGTATTGCGATGTTTGCAATCCATAGTTTCATTTGTAAATTATTGAATTTATGGATTGATAAACAAAAATAACCTATTCAATGATAGCTTAATTTCGAATTAATAGGTTAATGCAACAGAGTTTACTAATTCTGAACTAAGGTGTTTACGAAGTATTTCAAAGTATGCATCACTTGCTGGAAATCCTAATCCACCATCAAAAAATTCATTAAAAGCAGCCGACCAATCGGAGCTTTTAGGAAAAATAAATGCAAAATATTCGGTGTCAAAAGGTGTTGCACGGTGGATTTTTATTGGTTTTGATTCTTTTTGAATGGTCGCCCAGTATGAGATTAAATCAAGGTACCCAAAGTACTTATTAGAGTTTGATATTTTATCAAGCACTATTGCTGGCGACTCTACTAATTCAATTTTTAATTCTGGCCAATAATTATCTTTAATATTTTTGATTAGTTTTTCGTGCACTGAACCCTTCACAATAACAGCAGTCATTCCATTAAATTCTTTGGAGATATTTCGTATATCGGTTAACGTTGATTTAAGTATAGAGCTAACCAAAACGGGTTTATTTTTAAGATATGGAGAAGAAAATTTAATTTCTCTGGCTCTATCAGGAGTAACCGTTACCGATCCAGCTCCAACACTTACTGCTTTCGTAATTTTTACTTTTTCATAAAATTTAGCAAAATCATCATGACGTTCAAATTCTAACTTTACATCAATACCCTTTTTAATTTTTAACCAAACTGCGAATTGTTTAATAATATCAATTTCAATTCCAGTAAGTTCGGCTTCATCATTTGTATAAACAAAAGGGAAGTTATAATGGTATTGAACATTCATTATTCCACTTTTTTGTTGTGAAGCAAGGGCATAAGTTGTAAAGGTTGTTTGAGCATGACTATTGTTCACAATTAAGCATGCTAGACTTAAAATGATCAGTTTTATTTTTTTCATGATTGAGTGAATGTATATATCATTGTATATCATTGCCTTAATGGAAGCAATAGACACGTAATTCTGTTACCTTATGAGTTTTTTCGCGAGCTGTGAGCTTTTAAATTAACTTCTTTCAATTTACAATATATATAATTATTGTTTAGTTAGCAAAAAAAAAGCCTTCGTATGTATACAAAGGCCTTTTAAGTATCTAAAGACTAAAGTCTAACGACTGTAGACAAATTATGCGTTGGTTGTTTCAGCGCTAAAATCAAAAGGAACTACTGAAACATATGATTTGTTATCAGCTTTCTTTCTGAATTCTACGGTACCATCTACTAATGCGAATAATGTATGGTCTTTACCAATACCAACATTCTTAGCAGGATGGTGTTTAGTACCACGTTGACGAACGATGATGTTACCAGCGATAGCTGCTTGACCACCGTAAATTTTGATACCTAAACGTTTACTATGCGACTCACGACCGTTCTTCGAACTACCGGCCCCTTTTTTATGTGCCATTTCTGAATATCTTTAAAATGTGTTGAACCTTCTGTTAATTAATTAAGCAACAATGTTGTTAATTTGGATTTTAGTGAAGAACTGACGGTGTCCGTTTTTCTTTTTGTATCCTTTTCTACGTTTTTTCTTAAAAACGATTACTTTGTCACCTTTTAAATGAGACAGGATAGTAGCTGTTACCTTAGAACCGTCTAATGTAGGAGCACCTACAGAAACTTTTCCACCGTTATCAACTAATAAAACCTTGTCAAATTCAATACTAGCGCCCTCAGCTCCTTGTAATCTGTGTACAAAGATTTGTTGGTCTTTTGCAACTTTAAACTGTTGTCCAGCTATATCTACTATTGCGTACATGGTTAATTAATTTGTTTTTAATGTTATTTTGGACTGCAAAAGTAAGAAATGCCAAACATATATACAAGACTTTATGTAAATATTCTGCCCCAGGCTCATTAAATAGCTAATTAAGTTCCCCTTCCCATTTACTGACCACTGCCGTAGCTACACTATTGCCCACCACGTTGGTTGCTGATCTGCCCATATCCAAGATGGGGTCGATGCCCATCAGTAACAATAACCCTGCTTCCGGTATGTTAAACATGGATAATGTACCCGCAATAACCACTAAAGATGCCCTAGGGACTCCAGCGATTCCCTTGCTGGTTAACATCAAGACCAGTAACATCGTTATTTGTTGCTCAACACTTAAGTCGATTCCATACGATTGCGCAATAAATAATGAGGCAAAGGTCATGTACATCATAGAACCATCTAAATTAAATGAATAACCTAAGGGTAAGACAAAACTCACGATTTTATTGCTACAACCGAATTTTTCCAATTGATGGATGGTTTGTGGCAACGCTGCTTCGGAGCTTGAAGTGGTATAGGCTAAAATAACTGGATCGATAATGTGTTTTATGAGGGATACGATTTTTTGGCGTATGACTGCAAATCCTGCTAAGAGGATAATGACCCATAAGATGAGCAAAGATGCATAAAATTCGAAAATAAAGATTCCGTAATTCACCAATACTCCGGCTCCTTGTTTAGCAATAACCGCTGTTAGAGCTCCGTATACTGCAAAAGGAGCGAAGTTCATCACAAAACCCGTTACTTTTAACATAATGTGTGCAAGCGAATCCATTGCTTTTACCACTCCATCTGCTTTAGGGCCAACAGCTGCCGCACCAATACCAAAAAATAAAGCAAAAACAATGATTTGTAGAATCTCATTTTTTGCCATGGCATCGATTATCGACTTTGGAAAAACGTGTTTAACAAACTCTTTCACCGATAAGGCAGTATGTTCTAAGCCTGTGCTGGCATTTTCCGGAGGGAGTGTTAAAGACATCATTTTTCCAGGCTCAAATAAATTAACCAAAATCATCCCTAAAAACAGGGATACAAAGGTTGCAGAAAGAAACCATAGCAATGTTTTTCCTCCAATTCTACCCACTGCACTAATATCGCCAAGCTTTGCTACCCCCACAACAAGGGTAGAAAAAACAAGCGGTGCGATGATCATCTTAACTAAGTTCAAGAAAATATCACTCATAAGTGGCACATAATTCACAAAGCCAATAACAAATGAACTGCTAGCATTTAAATTACACAACCACCCGCTAATAATACCCAGTACTAATGCAATAAATATGTATAAGGTTAATTTATTTTTCATCCGATTATAGTTTTGCTTGGTCTTGGTTCCACATGTCTCTACTTAACTTATACACACCATTTTCTTGCTTCGTCCATACATGTATGTATTTATAATTCTCATAACTTAATGTGTCTGCTTCACCTAATAGGAGACCTACTGTAGATTGACCAATTTCAATTAAATGATTCGCATCACCTGAAATAGTAGTGCTTTGAAATTTTACTGATTTTAATCCATAATCGAAAGAATTCTGATACCATTCTTTAATGGCATTGATGCCTTTGGTTTCGGCCTCACTAGGACTTAACAAGATGGCATCCGAAAGAAAGGTGTTGCCTAAAGAATCAGCCTGTTGCTTTTCAATATGATGACTATACATACTATCCAGCGATTGTACTAATTTCAATTGTTCGTCGGCCGTTAGGGTAGGCTCTTGACTTGGGGTACAGGCCGCTAATAAGCAAACAAGTCCGGCAATCATTAGGTAAGGTTTTTTCATCAACATAAATATTAATAATGCTCTAAAATAGGGAAGCTAAATACAAATGACAAATTAATACTATTAACATACTTTGGAAAACTTATCTTTGTGGCATGTGGTACAATAATATATTAGAAACCATTGGTAATACACCTTTGGTAAAGCTTAACAAAATTACGAAAGACATACCAGCTACGGTATTAGCAAAAGTGGAAACAACCAATCCGGGTAACTCGATCAAAGACC
>JACCDK011845990.1_pt1 | contig 19743 bp, 9 predicted proteins | sample 7445871 | NCBI WGS metagenome assembly JACCDK01 (sample SAMN15323436, study PRJNA562643) | freshwater metagenome | isolation source: river surface water | place: USA:Blue River Watershed | collected 2017-08-15
CTACTGGTGGAATGAAATATGCTACCGAAAAAATGCATCAAATAGCTAATGAAGCTAGAGAAATTCTTCAAAAATTCCCACCTTCTGAATTCAGAAATTCTTTAAACGATTTGATTACGTTTACCATTGAGAGAAGTAAGTAAATGGAGAGTGGAAAGTTGAAAGTTGAGAGATATAAAAAAGATTTAACTTTCAACTTTCAAATTTCAACTTTCCACTCTCCACTTTTAATTATCTCGGTCCCCCGAAGCCTCCACCGAATCCACCTCCACGGTTTCCTCCGCCCATACCAGGACCCATCTGCATTGGCTGTTGAGGTTGCGCTGGTTGTGCATCTCCTCCCTCTTTTGTATCATCGTTATTAACTGATTTTTTACGCTTTTGAGGTCCGAACGTCATTTTTCCTAAGCTATAAGTAAAGTTTACCCTAAAATTCATATTCCTCATGGTATTGTAACTTACCTGAGAAATAGTTGGTGAATGGGTTTCATTTTTGATAATCATACCATTTTGCAAGAAATTTTCGGCTCCAATTCCAAAACTTCCTTTCTTATTTTTTAAATCTTTACGGATACTTAAATTATACATTCCAAATCCACCCTGCGAACCTTGTAACATTATTTGATTTGGACGATAGAAGGTGAATAATTGAAGTCCCCAACCACCACCTATGGTATAATTTGAAAATATCCTGAAATTTGAAGTTAAACCTTCATTTTTCGCATTTAATAAAGGATCAGGATTATTGTTTGTCATGAAAACATAAGACAAATCAGCGCCGCCACCTAACATCAATTTATTGGATAAATTCATATTGAAATTAAAGTTTGCCCCATACGAATTTTCACTTCCAATATTCACCGATTTAGTTTTTACCGTATCTCCTATTACTGTTCTAATTTGACTTATGGCTCCTGTGGTGTTACGAACAAATAAAGCTGTTGAGAGATAGGTCTGCTTGATATATCTACTATAATTTACTTCATAATTAGCAGTATATTCTGGAGCCAAATTTGGATTACCAACTGATATATTTAAAGGATTTGTTGCATTTACATTTGGATTTAAATTCTGTATACCCGGACGTTGGATACGGCGATTATAGCTAAATCTCCAAGTACCTTTTTTAAAGTTTTTTGAAAAATTTAAACTTGGTACAAAAACACCATAAGGTGGAATACTTAAATTCTGACCTTCTTTCTTAAGAAAAGAGGCTGTAATATCGGTGTATTCGTATCTTCCACCTGCCTTGATACTCCACTTGTTTTTGGTAGTAAGCGTATAATTTGCATAGGTTCCAATAATATTTTGAGTATAATCAAAAACATTTGAAGGTAAAGTTGCTTCATTTACCTGCACATAGCCGGCTTCATTATTTCCAGATGCATTTCTAAAAGACTTATAGTCTGAAGTTACGTTTCTTCCAATTCCCTTAATACCAATTTCAAACAATTGCATTTTGGTTATAGGTGTTTGATAATCCATTTGAAATGTAATTTCTTCATTAAAAGAAGAATTTTCATTTTTAATGGAATTCATAATTTGACTCATCGAACTCTGGGGGTTCATGATGTCATTATAAAAATCATTTGTTCGATTATTTTTTGAATACATCGATAAAATACTGAATTCTTTTTGCGCTTTATCGTAGGTATGTGTATAATCAAAATTGATATCTACATTTGATGATTGATCCAATGAATTTGTATTGCGTAAACTAGTTGGAACATTATTACGAATTTGCTTTAAATTATCTTGCCAGTTATTTCCGTTACGTAGACCAAAACGTACACTAGAGGTAATGCTATTGAATTTATTGATATCCCAATCAAATCCCAATTGATAATTACCAAACAAACCTTGTCTTCTAGAATCTGCTGTTTGTATATTGGTTGTTTGAGAACCATTTGGTGCCGTAGTAACTTGAGTACTTTCAAAACTACCCAATACATTGTATTCTGAACGGCCAAATCCACCTAAGGAGAGTCCCCAATTTTTATTTCTAAAATTTCCATTCAAGCCCAGATTAGACCCTCGAATACCTGCCGATGAATTGATGTTTAACGTTAGGCCTTGGAGTGTATTCTTTTTAGTTACAATATTGATAATTCCTGCAGAACCTTCTGCATCGTATTTAGCTGAAGGAGATGTAATTACCTCAACAGTTTTGATCATTTCTGCAGGTATTTGTTTTAAGGCATCTGTAATTGAGGAAGCTAAAATGGTAGAGGGCTTATTATTAATTAAAACTTTGATATTAGAAGAACCTCTTAAAGATGGATTACCATCCATGTCAACTGATAGCATTGGCACTTTTTTCAATACATCTGTTGCATCTCCCCCTTTGTTAGTCGCATCACGTTCCGCATTATAAACAGTACGATCTACTTTTTCTTCGATGAAAGCACGCTGACCTTCCACAACCACTTCCTGCAAAACCTTCTCGGTCGGTTTTAACTTAATAACGCCTAATTCTTGATCATCATTTTTATCTTTAATTTTTAGTATGATTGATTTACTTTCATAGCCTAAAAAAGAAATGACCAATTTATAATTCCCAGCAGCCACTTTCGGAATTGAAAATTTTCCAACTTGATCTGCCATGGTACCATCTACTGGTTTATTAGTAGTTGGATTTATCAAAGCAATGGAAGCAAAATCTACAGGCTTGTTGGTAGTAGAATCTAGCAACACACCAGAGATTTTTGCGGATCCTTTTGGAGCTGTTTGTAAAGTGCTAGGTACTTGTCCGTAAGACAAAATTGAACTACTTAGTAGTACGAATAATAAAATTAATTTTTTCATTAATTGAGTGTTTTAAAAAAACCTAAAACAAAATTGCAAACAATTAAATATAGTATTGTGTATTTGCGACCAATGTGCCTATTTTGTAGGTAAATTTAGATCTTCATTCATGATTTCCATCCAATCAGACCGTTTGCAATTAATTCCTTTGGATCATTCACTTTTGACAATATGGAAAAATCAGGGGAGAAAAGCGTTGGAATCATGCCTTCAATTGCAAACAAATTCTTTCGATTTGGAAGCGTTTTACTTTCAAGAAATGCAATTAGCCTTGAATGAATTTTGGATTCCTCAAACACACAAATACTCCTTTGATTTTTGTTGGTACACAAATTGGGAAATAATTTTGAAGTCCTCATCCTGCTCTGTTGGGGGAATTGGATTTTCTGGCTTACCCAACAACGAAGGTGAAACCGAAATTGGCTATGTAGTCGATAAAAAATTCAGACAACAGGGGATTGCTGCTGAGGCTGTTGAGACTTTAATTAAATGGGGCGCACAAGACAAGGGGTTATACAAAATAGTTGCCGAAACGCCACAAGAAAACATAGCTTCACAAAGGGTATTGCAAAAAAATCTGTTTAAAAGAGTTGGAGAAAAATCAATATTTTTAGAAAAGGAAACCCCTTTATTTGTTTGGGAAAAAGAAATAAAAAATTAGGCCCCGGTTGGGGCCTAATTAATTTTATTATCATCCAAAACTAATAACCAGGATTTTGCTCTTTTGCAAGAACTGGATTTGCATTGATTTCTGAAATTGGGATTGGCCAAATAAAACGATAATCTGCATAAGGAATAGCAGCAATTGCACGTGATCCCGCATAAGGAACGTTTGCATTCCAAGATGCAAATGATGTTGAAGTATAGGCCACTTTAGAAGGAACTCCATTTGTACTAAAAGTAGCATCCTTTGCTAAACGATGGATATCAGCCCATCTTCTTCCTTCTGCTAAAAACTCTATTCTTCTTTCGTTTAAAATAGCTGTAATCAATTCATTTTTCGTAGCAAAAGTACTTGCCGTGTATTGATCATCTGCTGTTCTTACCGCACGATTTCTAATAGCATTTAATAAAGCCAAAGCAGTTGCATCAACTCCGGTTGCCTGACGCGCCAGTGCCTCGGCACGGTTTAACAATACCTCCGCATAACGAATGATCGGATTGGCATCAACATAAGTTGCGGCATCTTTGTATTTAGTGGAGAAATAAGCACGACCAGAGGATACTGTCAACAATGATCTTCTTAGGTCAGTTGGTCTCCAAAAAGAAGCATTCCAAATAATCGGTGAAATGGCAATTAATGCACGGCCTGGAGAATTAGCATACATTGCACCCAAAGCACCATTTACACCTGGATTATCAATAGATGCATTTTCAATGGAAAAAATAGATTCCGTATTGCTTAAATTTGCACCAGGGCTCGCAAATGGTCCATCTGGAGAAGCCGTTAATGCATAACTACCTACAGGACTTGTAAATGAAGTAGAACCGTTAACCAATTTAGCAGATTCTTCTACTACTTTTGCCCAGTTGTTTGCATGTAAATAAACACGAGACTTTAATGCAATCGCAGCACCTTTGGTAGCTCTTGAAATTCGCAAACTCCCTGGTCTTGTACTAGGTAAATTTACTTCAGCAAAATTCAAATCTTCAATAATTTTGTCGTAACAAACTTTTACTGTATTTCTTCCTTGTGATTTCGCTTCATCAACAGTTGCTGGTGAATTTACAGCAATGGTACGATAAGGAACACCAGGATGAGAAGCATCAGCCGTTTCGGCAAATGGACGAGCAAAATGAATCAATAATTCATGATGAGCTAAAGCACGTAAATATCTCGCTTCTGCTTCGTATTCTTTAGCTTTTTCAGCTGAAATAACACCTTTAGCAGCAGCACCATTTACACCATCAATAACCACATTTGCACGGTTAATTAAAGCATACAATGTTTCCCAGTGAAATTGGTTATTTGCTGTTGTTGAGTTATAAGTTCCCTCGTAAGTTATAGCATAAAATGTAGCTACATTCAACATGTCTTCTCCACGCATATCACCTTGTTCTGTAGAAGCAGCTCCAAAAGGATAACCACGTACAGCGCCACCAGCATAAAAACCAGACTGAGCCGCATCATAAACACCTGCCATTGATAATTCACAACGTGCAGCTGAAGTAAAAGCAGTAGTTTCAGAAAAACTATTGCTTGGTTGTAAATCAGTGATTTCTTCACAAGAACTCAAACTGATTATCGTAATTAACAAGAATGCATTAAACCAAGTTAAATTCCTAGAAAATAAATTGGTGGATTTATGTAAATTTTTCATTGATAATCTTTCTAATTATTAAAATCCTAAATTTAAACCTACGATAAATGTTCTTTGTTGCGGGTTTCCATTGAAGTCAACACCAAATCCATTCGTATTGGTTTCTGGGTCTAAACCTTTATATGGAGTGAACACGTAGGCATTTTGAACAGAACCATAAATTCTCATACGGTCAATTCCTAATTTTCTAGTGATAGAATTTGGCAAACGATATCCTAAAGAAATATTATCTACACGTAAGAAATCTCCTTTTTCAACAAAACGAGTACTTGCGGCGTTGTCTAAATTTATAAAGGTTCCCCTTGCAGACCACTGGCGAGGAGTTATTCCATCTCCAGGATTTTCTTGGCTAATCCATCTACCTAAAATTTCTGTACCATTGTTTACAAAGTTTTGACTTAATAAATCTTGGCGAGTTCTGTTCATAATCATGTTTCCACCAGAATAACGCAAGAATAAATTGAAGTCAAAATTCTTGTAGGTCAACGTATTATTGAAACCACCAAACCATTTTGGCAAAGCTGTTCCTAAAATAACACGATCGGTAGCGGCAAGAGAAGTTGCAGCTCCAATAGCAGATGGGTTAGCTGGATCATATCCTCTGTAAGTAGATGTTGCAATGTTACCCTGAATCACTGTACCATCTGCTTTTCTATACAATGGATTACCATTTGCTTTGTTTACACCTTCATAGATATAGCCAAAAATACTATTGATAGACTCACCTACTCGAACAATATTGTAATCACCTGTAATATCTTGTCCATCAACTAAGGCCTTTACCTCATTGCGCATAGTTGTCAAATTAAAACTTGACTTCCAAGAAAAATCGCCTTTGTTAATAACATTTGCCTCAACAGAAATCTCGATACCATCATTAACAATTCGACCAATATTTCTTAAGATTGAGTTTCCTGGTACTCCTAAAGATGGAGGAGTTGGAGCACTTAAAACCAAATCATCTGTATCCTTGTTATAATAAGCAAAGTTTAAATTCACACGATTGTTAAACATTGCCAAGTCAAATCCTAAATCATAGGTAGTTTGAGATTCCCATTTCAAGCTTGGGTTACCCGTATTATTAAAAGCAATACCAGATTGTGCACCGTAACCTGCAGCACCATAGGTACCTAAATATCTGAAATCACCACCAATTTCAGTATTACCTACCTGACCATAAGAACCTCTCAAACGAAGATCAGAAATAAAGGTCAAGCCCCCTGCATTCTTGATAAAATTCTCTTCAGACATTCTCCACGCAAAGGATACTCCTGGGAAATATCCCCAACGATTATCAATAGGTAATCTTGAAAGTGCATCCGTACGATACGAACCCCCAATGTAGTATTTACCCTTATAGTTGTAATTCACACGTGCTAAATACGATACAATCGCACTTTCTGAAAGAGAACCAAACACCAAAGGTGTCACGAATGTGTTGGAGATAATATTTCTATTGAAGAAAATATCTGAAATATTCTGTGATTGTGCATTATAGAATGAACCTGTTGTTTTTTGTAATTCCTGAACAGCCGTTACATCCAAATTATGATTTCCACCAAATGTCTTATTATAAGTTAACACATTCTGATAGTTCCAACGAATGGTTGGGCTATAAGATTGAGATAAAATACCATTGGCTGAAAAACCATCTCCATGACGTGGATCTTGGTATAAGAAATCATCAACAAATGAGGCATCTATACCAAACTGAGTCTTCAATTTTAAACCTGGTGCCAAGGAAATGCTTAAGAATGTGCTTCCAAGTGCACGATAGGTCAAGGCTTTTCTAATGTTATTATCCAAAACAAAACGAATATTTGGAATACCATCTGAAATCGTAATCAAGTTACCTCCACGACCTAATGATCGACGATCAGAGGCATCAATGTTGTAACCGGTAGCATCAGTTGTGCTATAAACAGGTACATTTGGCAACATTCTCATCGCAGCAAACGTATTACCCGAAAGATTGTTTGAACCTGCCAAAGGACCATAATTTTCTTGTGCCGTTAAACCTAAATTTAAACCGAAATCAATGAATTTGGTTACCTTCTGATCCAAATTGGTTCTCAATGAATATCTTTTCAAAGAGTTTGCTACTGCAATACCATTTTGATCGGAATATCCCAAAGAAATAAAATATTTAGTTTTATCGGTACCGGCTGTTGCAGAAATAGTATGATTTTGTTGTAAAGCGGTTCTAAATACAGCATCTAACCAATTTGTATTAACTTCTTGTCCATCCACAACTGTAGGTTTTGCCTGAACATTTTGGCCAGCATTGGTAAAACGCTCATTAGCTATGGTAATAAATTGGTTTGCATCTAATAAATCAAACAAATTTGAAGCCTTAGCTTGTCCAAAATTAGAGTCATAAGAGAACTTCACTTGTCCAGATTTACCACGTTTTGTAGTAATTAAAATCACACCGGCAGCTGCCCTTGAGCCATAAATAGCTGTTGCAGCACCATCTTTCAATACCTCAAACGATTCAATATCAGCAGGATTAATATCTGCTAATACGTTAGCTGAGGTAAATCCACCTGCATTTCCTGAATAAGAAGGAACACCATCAATTACGATTAAAGGTGAATTTCCTCCTGAAATGGATGCCACACCCCTGATTCGGATTTGAGGAGATTGCCCTAATAAACCTGAAGGAGTTGTTACTTGCAAACCCGATGCACGACCTGCCAACATTCTATCAAATGATGGAGTCGCAAGGTTGGCAATTTCAGAACCTTTAACAGTAGAAATTGAACTTGTCAAATCTTTTTTCTGAACAGTTCCATAACCAACTACTACAACTTCATTTAATTCTTGGTTATCAGCTTTCAAAACTACATCAATCACCGAACGATTTCCAACTGAAACCGTTTGAGTTGAATAACCAACAAACGAAAATTGTAAAGAGTTGCCATCGGACACCGAAATTTTGTAGTTTCCAGAATTGTCGGTTGTTACACCTTTTGAAGTTCCTCTGACTGAAACATTTACTCCTGGTAATCCACTTCCGTCATCGCTAGAAGTCACTTTACCGCTGATGAAACGAGTTTGAGCGTACATTTGGAGCACAGCCATGCACACTAAAACCCATACAAGTACGAGTTTTTTCATGATAAGTTTTTAGTTTGATGATAAAAAATTTTCCAAAAATACAAATTATATTGAAACGTCAAATATTTTTTAAATAAAAAAAAGGCAGTACATATGTACTGCCTTTTTAATTAATTTCGGAATAAAATTTTTAGTTTTTATCCCAGAATAATTTAGTCGTTACTACATCACCACCGATTGCCGAAGCAGCCGCAGTATAGTTAGCACCATTCAATGTTTGCTCATTTAAAGGATAAGAGAAACGATTTGGGAAACCAGATTTAGCATTTACCGGAGGGGTAATTTTTGGCCAATCCAATCTTCTCAATTCTGTCCAACCTTCATATGGACGATTATATAATGCAATCCATTTTTGAGTTCCAATTTTTTGTTTCCAATCACCAGTTGCACTTGCATAAGCAACAGCATCTTGAGCTAAATAAGCATCTGCATCTGCTGCAGAACCGCCCCAATACGCAATGGATGATTTGATACCATTATTGTAGTGTGTTTCAGCTGTTCCTGCGACATTCCAACCTCTTTCTTTTGCCTCAGCACGTAAGAATTCAGTTTCAGTATAATCAGCAAATACATAAGGTGCATCTGGTAAAATTACCTTAGCACCAGCTCTAGAGAAATCTACGAATGTATTTGTTTTACCAACAATACCACCAGCATAGGCACCAGCATTATTCTTAGAGAAATATAGTCCAGTACGTGGATCATTCCAACCTAATAACTTATCCATTAAATCTTTCGCAGCGATATAATCTTGACGACCACCCGTTACGATATCAACAAATAATGGGTTTTGGTTTGGCGAAGCTGTTAAATAGGTAAACAAACCATTATCCGCTGAAGCTGAAATTGCACCTGCATCAGAAGCCTCAACTGCAGCTTTTGCTGTAGAAGCATCAACATCCGCTAAGATCATACCTAACTTCATACGTAATGTATTTGCAAATTTAATCCACTTAGCAACAGAACCTTTGTAAACTAAATCCTCACCTGATGCAAATCCTGCGGAAGCAGTATTTAATTTTGCAATATCAGCATTCAAACGATTTAATAAATCTTTGGAAACCGTTGCTGCATCATCATATTTAGGAAATAAATTTGTTGCATTCAAGGCCTCTGAATAAGGTACATTGCCAAAGGTATTTACTAAGGTGCTGTAGGTATAAACCGACATAATATCAATGATGGCTAATTTGTTTGCTTGCTCACCAGCTGATAATGATTTATCAGCTGCAATTAAACGTGCAGATTCATTCAAATCAGCTAATACATCACGATACATGGTAGTCCACCATCCTTGTGGAATTGCACGCGTAGAAAAATCATACTGTGCTTCATCTTGGTAAACAGCCATCGCCCAATGCGATACTGTAAATCTGAATACGTTTGTATTTACGGAAGCAGAAGCCAATGAACCAGCCAATGTTTTAACTGCATTGGAAAACAAAGTTGGTGCAGGAACTACCGCAGGCTTTTTTGTCTCAATATTCAATTGAGAGATATCTTCAGTACATGATGCGAAAATCAACATCAAAGGTACAAATGCTATTAATATCTTTTTCATCTTTTCTATTGGTTTAAAAATTAGAAAGTTAATTTAACGTTAAATCCGATAGATCTTGTAGTAGGATAAGCACCTGATTGGTTACCTTGGATATTTCCTGCAGATAAATTCTCTTCAGGATCAGCATAAGGAACATATTTCTTGATTATCCACAAGTTTCTACCAAATACAGAAACATCTACACCTTTAATTCCACCTAATTTATTAACGATTGCTCTTGGTAAAGTATAGGTTAAATTAGCTTCTCTTAATTTTACATAACTTGCATCATAAACGAATGCAGCAGCAGGATTATAAGCATATCCAAATGTACCATATACATTTTCAACACGTTTTGTATTAACGGCGCCATCTGCAGTTACACCTGGCATAATAACTCCACCGCCTTCAGCGATAGTATTACGAGACGGATTTCCTAAATCATTTAATCCAGCAGATTCCGGATAAACACCCGTTGCTGCCCCATAATATTGATCTAAAGAGAATACATTTCCACCATTCTTGATATCAATCAAAGCAGAAAATGCTAAATTCTTATACTTAAATGTATTGGTAATTCCACCTATCCAATTTGGATTCATGTTTCCAATTACATTGGTTGTAGAAGTTGTGATGCTATAACGGCCATTAGACTTCACTAATTTTTGACCATTGACATAATCCCAAGTTTTTCCTTGGATGGTACCATACGGTTGACCAACTGTAGCATTAAAAGAAATACCACCTTGGAAAGTAGCAATTTGTAAGTTTTGTGAATTATTGTACAAACTAACCACTAAAGAAGAGTTCTTTGTCCAGTTTGCATTGATATTCCAAGAGAAATCACCCACCTTGACAGGAGTAGCATATACACTTATTTCATATCCTGAATTTTGGATTTCACCTGCATTCACATACGAACTCGAGAAACCAGTTGCTGTGGAAACCGCAGCAGCCAAAATTTGATCTAAAGTACTTGACTTGTAATAAGTAAAGTCAAATCCAAAACGATTTTGCATAAATGCCATTTCTAAACCAATTTCTTGAGACTTCGTTTGTTCTGGCTTCAATACTGGGTTATTTTGTGTACTTGGCATAGAGAACAAAATAGTTGAACCAAAAGGTGAAGGTTGGTCATAAACGTTCTTAATAGATCCCCAAGGAGCATCATTACCAACAGTTGCATAGTTTAATCTCAATTTACCTGAAGTCAACCATGGAAGATCTTCAATATGATGAGAGAATAACCAAGATGCAGAACCAGAATAATAATTATAGGTGTTATTGTCAACTGGTAAAGTAGAAGACTTATCACGGCGGAAAGTACCATCCAATGTTAAGAAACCTTTATAAGTTAAAGTTGCACCACCAAATAAACCAAAGACTTCTCTTGGAGCATAAGCTTCAGAAGGAGCACCAACTGTTCCTTTGGTATTTGCAACTGAATACAAACCTGGAACAATTAAACCGCCATTAGTAGCAGCAAAAATTGAACGAACATATGATTTACGTAAATTCAAACCTGCCAATGCCTTAACATTTAATCCCTCGATTACATCCTTATCAAATGTTGCAATTAAATCGTAGTTAGTTTCACTGAATGCACGATCATATCTTGAATAACCAGCAACTGCTTGTGAACCTACTGCAGTACGTTCCTCTTGGAATTCATTATATGAATCAATCGTGATACGACCCAAAACATCTAAATAAGAAGTTGGTTTGTAATCCAAAAATGCATTTCCAAAAATACGAGAACGAGTATCAGTCTCATAGTTTTGGTAACGAGTCCAATAATAGTTATCTGTATAAATTGGTTTTAAACCGGCAGCAGAGGAAGGATCAGCCCAGTTCCAAGTAATGTTTTGGTTGTTTCTGAAATAAGCTTCTTTTTGTGCCTGAACGTCAACGTTTGTTTGATACCATTGACGGAAATTTTGGTTTACGTTTCCACCTGAATAACCAGATCCATAACGTCCTTTTCCATCAACAATCGAAAAGTTAGCAGTTGCAGATGCTGTTAACTTATTAGAGATATTATAGGTACCACCTAAATTAACCGTGTTTTTAGAAACAACTGAATTGGGTAAGGTACCTCTTTCTTCATTACGAGTATATCCTAATTTGAATGTCCCTTTATCATTTGCACCATCTAACATAATATTTGTATTGTTAGAAATTGCAGTCTCATAAAATGTAACAGGCGTATTGGCTGCAGCAGCCCATGGACTTGTTTTTCCATATAACGGACCTGCTGGATCCCAAGATTCCCAAGTATAAACTGGGCGATTATCAAATTTCACACCATAAGATGCATCTTCAGAAGTAGGAACCACATAATCCTTTACTCCATCACCATTTGCATCGAAATACAAGAAACCATCTTTTTGATATGGGTCTGAATAACCCGCACCGTATTGATTTTGGTAAGAAGCAAAAGTAGATTTATCAATAGTACCCACAGTTAATCCTGCATTAATTGTCAAACCTAATCCTTTCTTCGCTTTCTTCGTAGTAATCATAATTACACCATTTGATGCACGAGAACCGTAAAGAGCAGTTGCAGCAGCACCTTTTAATACAGTCATTGTCTCGATATCATCTGGATTGATATCCGCAGCAGCATTACCATAATCATAACCACCACGACCCGTTACTTGGTTCGAAGAGTTTTTGTTGGAGTTATCTACTGGAACACCATCCACAACGAACAAAGCTTGGTTGTTACCTAATAATGATTTGTTTCCACGAATCACTACGTTTGTTGAACCACCAATTGCATTACCTTGTGTGATTTGCAAACCTGCTACCTTACCAGATAAAGATTGCATGGCATTACCAGTACGAACACGTGTAATCTCATCTGCTTTAACAGTAGTAGCTGCATAGGGCAATGTGTTTTTTGTTCTCGTTAAACCTAATGCAGTAACTACAACCTCGTTTAATTCCGAAGCTTCTGCTTGTAACACCGCATTAATTGTTGATTGACTACCAACATTGATAGTTTGAGATTTGTAACCTACAAAGCTAAACTGCAATGCAGCTCCATCTGCTACTTGAATTTTGTAGGATCCATCTGCTCCAGTGGCAACACCACGGGAAGATCCTTTGACAGTAACTGAAACTCCAGGAATGGCACTGCCATCTTCTGAAGCTGTTACTTTACCAGAAATTTGTCTGGTTTGGGCTAGCATCGTAGTAATAGATACGAATACTAAAACCCCCATAAGTAAGAGTTTTCTCATGTTTTTCAGTTTTTGATTGAAAATTATACTATTCCCGCAATTTACAAGTATTATTTTAAAATTTAAAAGATAAATTGAATTTATTTAAGAAGAGACAAGGAAATAATCACATAAATCAGGATAAAATAGGACAAAAAAAGGCCACCCGAGGGTGGCCTTTCGCTTGCTAAATAAAGCATTATTTCGGATTTTTCGTAACAGCACTTCCTGCTTCTGCCGGATTGTTTGCTAATTCATTATCCGGTACATCCCAATAATCTAAATAACCATATTTGATAGTTGTTTTAGTTGAAATGTATTTACCATCTTTAGAAATAACTACACCGTCTGTACGGCCATTTTCCAATACACCCCAACGGCGTGCATCATAAAATGATAAACCACGGAATGCTAATGCAACACGACGCTCTCTACGCAATTGCTCTTTAACCGTAGCAGCATCAGTTGAAACTAAATCATCCAATCCAGCACCTTGGTAGTTACGAACATTATTAATAGATGCTGCGGCACCAGACACATCGCCTTTCCACAATTTTGCTTCAGCCTTCATTAATTCATTTTCTTCATAACTAGAACCTAAATACAGAACACCAGCTCCAGCAGTTCTATTGCTATAAACCATAACACCTGGCAAGCCGGCACCTTTATCAATAATTGCCCAACGTGTATTGAAAACATTACCACGGTCAGCATTACCAATCCAAGTAGGGAATTGCTTAAAGTTGTTGGTAAAACGCTTATCGCCAGGGTTAAATTCCTGAACCAAACGTTCAGATATCTTATATGTTCCACCAGCAGCATTCGAACCAACTGCACGAGCAGCTACATTGTAGTTTGAAGGTGAGAAAATATCACCATTGGCATTGGTCGTTCCTGCAAATACAGGGTCTCCATCTCTAATACCGCTGTTCGCTAAGTTTAATACAGCATCCCATTGAGCAGCTGTCATACTTGCAGTTGGAGTATTAACCAAAATATTTCTTGCTTTTAAAGAATTGATATTTCTCAACCACTGATCTTTTGTAGGTACAGCACCAAAATCATTTTGAAAGAAATCTGGAATCAAAGATCCAACGATTCCAGCAAAATCAGAAGAGGAACCTGATGCAGAAATAGCAGCAGCAGCTTTATCGAAATTTGCATTCGATTCGGCGATGATTGCTTCTTTAGCAACATATTTACCATTGGTAATAGAAGGCTTATCAATAATTAAACCTGCATAATAGATAGATCCAACATGTGCATAGGCAATTCCCTTCCAGAAATAAGCCCAAGCCTTAATTGCATTTTTCTTTGCAGCTGCATCACCTGAAAATGTAGTTTTATCAACAGCATCCAAAATTGTGTTACAAGCATTGTTCAATTGATAACTCATTGCCCACTCATGAAACCCAGGATTACCGCCTTGCTGCGCATTGGTATTTACTGTACGCAATAAGGTTTTTTGTAACGGAGGATTATTCGGATTAGGTTGAGAAGTACCATTATCTAATGTAACCACATCTGGACAAGATAAATTGTTGATGTAGGTATTAGCAGCTTCACCTCCTACTACATCACCCATTAATTCATGGAAACCAACTACACCATTGTAGAATGCTCCCACAACACCATCATAATATTTATTACCTGAAGAGGTAAATCCATTTTTGTAAATTGATCCCTGAGCCAAAGCAATAATTCCTGCCTCAGAAGCAGCAGTTGCTGGTGTTGGCTGATTTGGATTTTGAATATCCAATTGATCTTTACACGACATTACCGTTCCACTTAAAAGCAGAATGGAAAGTAGCTTTATTTTTATATTTTTCATATTCTAAAATTTTTAAAAATTTACTTCTATTCTCTTTTATTAAAAACCAATATTCAATTGTACTTGATAGGTACGAGTATTCGGCATAGTGTTATGGTCTACACCTCTATCCCATGCAGAATTGTTTGCACCAGATGAAATTTCTGGATCCATACCAGTATACTTAGTTAAAGTAAACAAGTTTCTGCCAGAAGCTACTAATTGTAACTTTCTGAATCCTTTGATTCCGAATGCTTTCACTAAATCTACACCAACAGAAAGGTTTCTTAAGCGAGCAAAGGAAGCATCCTCATAGAAATAATTTTTCGTACCATTACGAGAAACCTCTGCATATACTCCACGATAAAAAGCAGACCATGCAGCTGTTTCGCCATTAATAGTAAGTGGCTGCTGGTAATCAGAGTGAATACCATCACGATACATCCATTCTTTCGTTTGGTTATATAAATGTGCTCCTTGTAACCAATCAATTTGTAAATTAAACGTCAAATATCCTCTAAAAGTCAATTCATTGATAAAGGACATATTGAAATCAGGATTTGGATCTCCAAAGCTAAATTGTTTTGTAGAGAAATATGGAGCTTTTGTTGATTTTTTAACAACCCAACCATTTGAAGCTACCTCGTACAATGAACGAGATCCTTCTGGAATTGCAAAAGTTCCATCAGGTAATTTTTCATCTAAGGCGTGAATACCCAAAAATCCGTACAATTGTCCAATTTTTTCACCTGCACGTAACACATAACCAGATGAACCAGCTGCTGATAAAACAACTACTTCTGCACCACCACGTACGGCTGTTATTTCAGATGTTTGCTTACCAAAATTGGTTGTGAAATTCCAAGTCCAATCCGCATCTTTAAACACCTGCGTATTTAAACTAATTTGGATACCATTTGAAGCCAAAGAGAAGGCATTATCTTTAACAGTACCAATACCGGTTGATGGCGCTGCATCTACATCATAAATTGCATTGTCAGTTGAACGCTTCCAATAAGAACCGGAAATATTCATTGAATTCAACCAAGAAGAGTTTTTGCCTAAATTCAATCCAATATCTGTACCAATTTCTAATTCACGAGAAATTTCAACATTTAAATTTGGATTAGATTGTGTTAATGGGAAAAAGAATGCATTACCACTACCAATCACACCTGTATTTAAAGTAATATAACGGTCAAATGGTTTAGGTTGAATACCTGCTTGACCATACGCTGCTCTCAATTTAAAGTCTTCCACGGTTTTTCCAAAATTAGAATTCTTTAAGAAATCAAATTCTGATAAACGTAAATATGCATCTCCACGTGGGAAAGTTTGAGGTGTAGATGCCGCACCAAACGCAGAAGAATAATCGGTACGAATACCACCAGAAATACCACCGTAACTACCATAATCAAAACGATGATTCACTAAATAGCCATATGTTATAAATGGTTCACGATAATCTCTAACTACCCTAGTTTCTGCAGCCTGTGAAGTATTGTATGGAGAATAATTAGGCAAACCTATACCATAAGATACATAGGAAGTATTTTCTCTATTACGATAATCAAAAGCAACTTGAGTTGTTGTTTTTAATGGAACATTAATACCAAAATCTTCTTTAAAATCAGTTTTGATAAAGGCAGAACCCAAAAAGTTTTGGAAAGTACTTGTATATTCATATTTGTTCAACTCACCAGTTGCATCGTTTCCATTGAAATTCGCATACCAATATTGTTGATCCATGATGTTTTTATTACCTGTTTGATTTAAATAGGTATAAATGGTATTATCCGTTTGATAATTCAAACCATATTTTGCGTCAAAAGATAAGAATTTATTAACTTCCCAATTCAAGTTTAAGCTTTGCATGATGTCGATACGTCTTGTATCTGTCTTAGTGTAAAAGTTTACAGCATTAGGATTATAACCATTTACACCAACTGCATCACCAAAATAACCTGGATAATTACCATCCAAATCTTTGAAATCATAATCAGCAAAGGGACGAGAGTTAAATACTGAATAAATGATTGAACGACCTGTATTATCGTTGATATCACTTTTTGTATAAACTAATTGCGTAATGGAACGCAATTTCAATCCTTTAGCTAATTCAAATCCTAAATTAGATGTCAAATTCGTTCTGTTTTGAGCACCTACATTTTTGAAAGGACCCGGATTATTTGCATTCGACAAAGAGAAACTATAATCTGATTTGTCGGCACCTCCTGAAATACTAACAGAATTCAAAACGTTTGTTACAGGAACAAAGAACATGTTGAAGTGATCATAGTATTTCAAATTTTGACCATATGGCTTGTCAATTTTTACAGTTGGATCTGTACTTGCGAAAATAACGTTTTCTGCATAAGAACCATATTCTGGATCTAAAGTCAATGGTTTTCCTGAACCACCAATAACTTCATTGTTTGAATTAGTAGCAAAACCATGCTTGTCTGCTTTTCTCAATCCACCAATATTAAGCGGAGTTGAATTACTTACAGAGGAACTAAAATCAATATTGATTTTTCCTGCTTTACCTTTCTTAGAGAACAATTGAATTACACCATTAGCACCCTGTGCACCATAAATAGTTGCAGCTGCAGCACCTTGAATAACCTCAACTCTTTCAACAGTGTTCAAATCTAATGCTCCTAAATCGGTAGATCCAAGTTCAACACCATCCAATAATATCATTGGTCTTGTACCACGATTGATTGTATTTATACCACGTAAAACGATGTTTACAGGCTGACCTGGCATACCGTTAGCAGATGTAATTTGTGCACCTGCAATTTTACCAACTAAAGCTTGATCAATGGAAGCTGTTGGAACAGAAGGTAAATTTTTTGCAGTAATTGCTTGTACATCTATTGCAGTTTGACGTTTGTCAATTGCAGCACCTGTACCTGTTACAACAACTTCAGACAATTGACGTGCGTCAGTTGATAAAGTAACATTAATTACACTTTGACTACCTACTTGAACAGAAGAAGAATTCATTCCAATAAATGAAAACACTAATGTTTCAGTACCGGAAATATTCAAAGAATAATTTCCGCTTGCATCTGTTTGGGTACCTCTAGAAGTTCCCTTGATTGATACATTTACTCCTGGTAACCCCATTCCATCCTCGGATGAAGTCACTTTTCCCGTTACTTTTCTAATCTGAACTTGCGAAAACAAATTCAAACTAAATGTAAAAAGTAACATGAAAATCATTGGTAAAGATTTTTTCATGTAAACTGAATTTTTGGTTTAAAAATTTTTGTTGATAAATATCAATTTTCCAATTTTAGGAATAAAAAACCAAAATTCAAATGAAAATTAAGAAAAAGTTAATTTTTGTTAAATAATATTTGCTAAAACAGCAATTTATCCAAAATTAGTACGCCGAATAAGCCAACAACCGAAACTATGCTTTCCATCGTCGACCATGTTTTTATTGTTTCACCAATTGATAAATTGAAATATTCCTTGAAAAGCCAAAATCCAGAATCATTGATGTGAGAAAACATCAAACTTCCTGCACCTATGCTTAATACCATTAAATTAGGATCAATGTGAGCTGTTTCAATGATTGGATAGATCATGCCTGCTGCCGTTAGTCCTGCAATGGTTGCAGATCCTACACTTACACGTATAATTGCAGCCATCAACCAACCCAATACCAAAGGAGGAAATGGTAATGTTTGCAATTTCATTGCTATTTCTTTGCTAACACCGGATACCAATAATATTTCTTTGAGTGCACCAGCTCCAGCTATTATCAATAAGATCATACCAACTTCTTTCACAGAATCAGTATAAATTCCCATTACCTGCTCCATACTCCTATTTTTTGATATTCCGATCGCAAAGGTGGCAATGATAATGGCAAAGAGCATCACCATAGAGGGATCTGCAACAAATTTGATCAAAGGAAACATTGCATCGTCTTTGGTAATTTGAAATTCAAATATTGTAGTTACAATTAATAAAACAACAGGAGAAAGCGCAGCCACAAAGCTAGCGAAAACAGAAGGCAATTGACTTTCATCCATTTTCTCCAATTTAAACATCTGGGAGTCCTTCACAACAAAATTCCTAAATCGAGTGGCAAAAACAGGTCCAGCCAAAATAATAGCGGGTATGGCAATAATAGTACCATATAATAAAGTTGTCCCCATGTTTGCCTCAAATTGTCCCACCAAAGCTGCCGGACTCGGATGTGGTGGTAAAAAACCATGAGCAACCGACATAGAGGCCATCATAGGTATACCTGTAAAAATTGGATTGATTTTATACTGATTCGCAATGGTAAATATCAATGGTACCATTAATACAAACCCAACATTATAAAACAATGGAATTCCAATCACAAAACCTGTTACCATTAGTCCCCAGGCCAAATTCTTTTGTCCAAACAATTTAATTAAATAACTTGAAATTTGTTGGGCAGCACCTGTTTGAGCCACTAATTTTCCTAACATGGCCCCTAAAATAATAACCGACACCAAGGAACCCAAGGTGTCTCCCATTCCCTTTTGTACAGCTTTTGCTAAATCAATAAGCGGAATTTGAAGCAAATATCCTGCTATCAAACTCACTAACAAAAATGCAATAAATGGATTAATCTTTACGTAGGTCACCAATAAGACCAATAGCAGAATACAAGCAATAACAATTAGGATGGACATGAGAATGATTCTAAGTTGAAAGTATAGAGTGGATAGTTATAAGGTTTATAAATCTAAATTGTAAATAATTAAGGTAATTTATAAAATATTTTATAAATCCAAAAGATTTACTAACCTGATTAAGCTTTTAACTTTCAACTTATCCAATCCATTATCCACTTTCAACTTTCAACTCTCAACTTTCCACTTTCAACTCTCAACTTTCCACTTTCCACTCTAAAGCTCCAACTGCCTCTCA
>JACCDK011334784.1_pt1 | contig 19740 bp, 6 predicted proteins | sample 7445871 | NCBI WGS metagenome assembly JACCDK01 (sample SAMN15323436, study PRJNA562643) | freshwater metagenome | isolation source: river surface water | place: USA:Blue River Watershed | collected 2017-08-15
AAAGCTTTCATTCTGATTGGTCTTTAAGCCTTCAATCGCGCTATCGTTTGGTACATACTTATAGGCGCCTGTGCTGTTGTTCAAATACAGCGTGCCGTAGCTACCTACTTTTTGGTGGGTAAAGCCCACCATCGCATTGGCAGATGTCAGTGCGGTTTGCCCGCTCAGCGCGAAGCTTGTGGTGTCACCACTATCCAGATCCGTAACGCTTAGGCTACCGGATAGTTCGGCATAACTATCATCGGCTGCCGTATCGGTGAGTGTGCGAGCCGCACTCGCACTCACCACCGGTGCATCATTGGTTCCAATGACCGTCCAGCTCGCAACGGCAGGCGTCGTTGCAATGCCGTCGGTAACACCGTAGGTCACAGTGACGGTGGTGGTTGCGCCAGCTTTGAGGGACTGATAGGCAGATGCTTTGGGGTCAAGGGTAAATTCACGGGTGGATGCGTTGTAGGTAACACCAGCGGGTAGAGTGCCGGTGGGCGGCACCACTGTGAGGGTAGTGCCAGCATCCACATCACTGGCAAACTGCAAGGCACGCAATTTCGTACCGACTGCCGCATCTTCGGTCGCACTACCGGTGACCACTTGCGAGACCACCGGCGCGTCATTGCTGCCCGCGACCGAGAGGATTAATTCCTTCGTTCCTAAGACAGCGCCAGCAGCATCTTTTGCGACAACGGTGTAAGTTAAGTTAACACTTTGGCCCAGCGCCAAATAATCAAAACTCGTATTGCCTGAGGTGAAGGTATAGGTGGGTCCGCCTGTGGAGCCTGACGGCAACGAGGTGCTTAAGAATGCTTTGAGTTGTGCGTCACTTAAGGTAAGTCCCGTGGTCGCACCAGACTTACTAACCGTGGTGATCTCAAGCGAGGCAATGCCACTCGTCACTGCGACGTTTTGAGGATTCAGAATAACGAGTCCACCTGTGGCGCTTAGCGCAGCATCGGTTTCGGTGAGTGCTTGCTCGACACGCGAGATGGTTACGCCCGAGGTCGAGCTGACCTTCGTAATATCGGGGGTTGCTTTTTCAAAGGTAAAGGCCGAGAAACTTGGCGCGCTCGCACCCGTTAAGGTGCCAACCCCTGCCGGTGGGGTGAGGTTAATGCTCTTGAGTAAGGTATCGAGCGCGCTATAGGCAGCGGCTGGGGTAGAACTCAGCGCCGCTTTAAAGGTATAGGTTCCGGTCGTGGTATTGAAACTTGCATCTACTCCGGACGTGGCACTGTAGGTCAAGTTCCAGGTGGTAGGAACTTTAATCGTGATACCAGGTAGCTCGGAGCCATCGCTGTCGATCTGATTGGTTTGCAAACCCGTCACCAAACTGGTCACGGCGCTGGCATTGAGCGCAAAGGCACTGGTATTGGTAATGGCAGCAGGAACCAGTTTGGCGATCAGCGCATCAAAACTACTTTGCGTAAAGCTCTGGCCATCGGCAATCGGGGTAACGTTAATGGCGACTGGAGTGCTCACCTGTGTAATGCCCGACGTAATCGTGCTGTTATTAAAACTGAGCTCCGAGCGACCGCTAACTTTGAGCGCTAGTCCATCAAATACTGGGTTATTGTTTGTGGTACCCGTTAAGTTCGCAAAGTTGGCTGCGGGGGTGAGCGTAATCGGAATGGACGCTTTACTACCGACTGGAGTGAGCAGCTCCCACTGTCCAGCAATTGATGAGGGGGTGAGCGTCGCACCGGTACTCGAAGATAATGCAAGGGCAACCTGTTGCGCAGCTGAACCGGTGACTGCGTTGCCACTCGCATCGACGAGTTGCAAATACACGCGCACTTGCTCGGTCGCATCGGGGCTATACGCCACTACATCAAAATTGGCTGATGTATCTTCTGAGAGATTAAGCGCGGTTCTCGATACTGAAATAATCGGTGCATCGGCAACCGGGGTCACCGCCAAAGTAAAGGAGGCGGTATCAATCGCGCCGGCTTTACCGGTGGCACTCACCACCGACTGCGCACTAATTTCGACGGGATAATTACCAGCGGGTGTGCCCGCTGGCGCAACTAGTTGATAATTGCCCGCGTTAAACTTGGTCGCATCAATGCGGAAAGTCGCAAAGTTGCCGTCAATCGAAAGCGCGGCCAGTTTCGTAACAGCGCTGTCTGATAGCTCATTTAGAGTAATGGCTTTATTAACCTTCAGGCTTAAGCTCACCGCTTCGCCAGTTACTTGACCGAGTACTTGACCACCAGATGGAATCGTAAAGCTTGCGCCCTCGGCAATGCTCGCGCTTGAGAGGGTCGAGCTTAAGACCACATCGACATTTTCGGGCACGTTTTCGAGAGCAATCGATGCTTGGCGCGGGCTCTGGACGGAGAGCGAACTCGTGCCCAAGGTTTGGGTCGCGCTAATGCTAAAGGTCAGTGCAGGATTCGTTGCGTCCGAGTAGTAATCAGGGTTGATCGCTAATACTTTGGCGCTCGCTAACTCGGTGGTGGTCAAACCACTCACGGTGCCCGTAGCACTCACAGGATTACCGCCACGGATAAATTCAAGTTTGGCACCAGCACCCAAGGTCACGGTCGCGCTCACCGAGCTATTAATCACGCTCGCGTCAAAACCCGGCACCCGAATGCTGTATTGATTAAGCGCCACAAAGCCACCTTCGTCAATCGCAAAGCTCGCAGGCCCAATAATTTCAGGGGCAGCAGCAACGGGTTTTAAGGTGAAAGTAATGGGCACAGACGCCGACTCGGCGGTGCGCATATTGGAGGTCTCAACGTGAACGGCTTTCCAGCTCAAGACCACCGGGGTGTCGGTTGCCGCATAACTGCGGGTAGCCGACCAACTCAAATTATTTAAATTGACGGTGTCATCAAATTGATAGACCGAGCGTGCCGCTGCACCACTTCCTGTGGTTGAGATTAGCGTGCCAGCCGATGGGGTCAGCCATGATGGCACACCCTCGACGCGATAAAGAAGGGTATCGTCACCAGCATTGGTGCGCGTAGGCAAGGTAAATTTGAGGCCAGCCTGTCCATCATTAATCGCAACCGCCAGGGGTGTGCTTGAAGATAGAACGGGTGTGCTGGCAATTTCATTGACGCTCACCGACAGCGGGGCAGAAGTGGCTTGGAAGATCGCACTGGCTCCACTGTCAGTGAGGGTGACCGAGGGCGTGAGTGCGAGATCAGCCGCTTGCGTGGGCACACCGCTTGCGCTGTTATGCACTAAACGGTATTGGATGACATTATTAACAAGCTGTGACTCCACCGTAAAGTACGTGGTATTAGCAAGTGTTACTGCAATCGCTTCATCGGGATCAAAGGTGGTGCCCGCTAGGGTGAAGTAGTTTGATGCGCCGCCCTCATTTAAGGTAACGGAGCGAAGCGCATTGCCATCTAGATCGCGGATTTGCACTGCATAAGTACTATCGGCAACCGTCGGGGTAACCGTAAAAGTACCCGCAGACGTTCCATCAATCACCGCGGACGTACTGCCCTCTTGTCCGGTCGTGGGTTCAATCGCAACGGCACGAGTCTTATAACTAATCGTGCCATCAAAATACTTATCTAAATCGATCGTGGCATTGCTGACTTTATAGGTTGCTCCGTCTTTCGTACCCAAAACACTAAAGAGCTTCCAATTGCCCACTTCACTTGAATTTAGACCAAAGCTTGCGGCTTTCGTCGCATCAAAGGTTTGTAAAGTCGTGCCACTTAAAGCATTAATTGCATTGGCGGCTGCACTATTACCGCCGACTAAGATTTCAAAACGGACTAATTCTTTTGCGTCAACGGGGGTGCCCACGAGACTTAAGCTGGGCGCACCACCTTCATTAATGATGGCGCTTGTACTACCAGTACTTTGCGCAAGCGCAGCAACACCGCTGACGGTATCGGCTGCGGGGGTTAAGGCAATCGTGATCTCAGCGGTACGCGATGCAATGGCATAGCTCGAACCCTGCTTACTTAATCCCTCAATCGTGAGTTTGACCGGATCATTAAAGAAGGGTTTGAAGTCAAACGCTAAACGGTTTAAGTCGCTATATAAAACTTCGTATTTGCCATTGGCAAGGGTAGTTAATGGGCCTGAGGCGCCAGCGGCTAAACGAACCCCTTCCAGATTCGTGGCAGCAGTATCTAGGGAGACGCGGGCATACAGGGTCTCATTGGAATCGTTCGTGCCCTTGGTGAGCGTGAGCGTTTGAGCACCCGCCGCTTGACCGTTGGCACTAACAAAGACTTCACCGCCTTCCGCACCAGTAATTCCCGATACATTTGGTGTTAAAAGTGGCGTATCGGCTACGCCAATAATGGTTGCCGTCGAAGCCACTGCTTGCGCATCGCCAATAACCGTTTGCACCGAAGTGCCTACCACGGCAGAGGCTACCGCCTGTGCCTTGAGAGCAATCGGTTCGAGGTAGTTTGTGGGTAAACCAATAATCGCGAGCGGGTTAGCAGCCTGTTCTTCGGTTAACACCCAAAAGCTAGCGTTACTTCCTTCCGCTTCGACCTTGGCGCCTGCCGACAATTTAGCGCTCTCTGGGATTCCATAAACCTTGACAAGATGGGTCACGCTTCCCGAACCTAGCAGCGTGGCTTTCCCAAGATCGACCGTAAATTTAATGCCCCCGGCAAGATCCTCGGGGACTGCGGTAGAGTTCGCACTGACGGTATCACCTAAAACAGTAACCTTGGCAGTGGGCTTAGTGGCATACGCACTATTTCCCGAAGGAGTGGCACCCACTGAATCGGTAGCGGCTTTATATGGAATCGCAACTGCGAATAAAGCGCCGCCCGAACTTGGGGCACCGGTCCAAGTGGCCTTGGCTTCATAGAGCGGCGTGATCTCACCAGAACTTGCAGCACGCGCAACCACTTCGGGTACCGTGACGCTAAAGTTCGGTAAAGCATTGAGCGATACCAACTCACCGGTATCGATAAAGGCATCGCTGTCTTGATCAAACCATAACGAGACGCCGCTTAATTCCGATGCCGTAATTACGCCATCGGCTGCTAAGACGCGATTGGCTCCCGCCAACTCATTAAAGTCACTATAAAGACTGCTTAATCCAATTTTTTGGTTTGCCGCGACACCGGGTTTTACTAAATAAGCAAAGCCACTGAGGGCTTGCGCATCTCCCGTGACCCAGTACGTCGGACGCTCAAGACCAGCTGACAAGGATTCGAGCTCAAAACTAATGGCGTTATTGGCAGTGGTATTTACAGCGCTCGAACTAATCGCACCGCCGGAAAGACTTAGGATTAAGGGGTCGGTGTTATCAATACCGCCGACCTTAAAGGTGACGTTGTATTTATCTTGGCCTGATGCTGCGGTTGTTCCGCCAGTTGGATCCGCAATAAATGCTTGAGCCACTAAGTTATTAACGGCGCCAGACTGTTGCGCATCAATTAATACAAGTGGCTTTGATGTGCCGTTACTATTAATAATGTCACTCGCCCTAAAGAGCCAGACCCCGCCCTCACCAAGGCTTGCGCCCACTGGGGCAAAGCTTGCATTTGAACCAGTTCCAGTCTTAACAGCAAAGTAGCCTAAATTGGGAGCGCCGGTGAGTAAGATCGATACATTTTCGTAACTCACGCCTGCCGGTAAATTTGCGGGCAGTGTCGCGCTAAAAGGGATCGCTGCCTTGGTGCCTACTTCCACTGCACCAATATTGGTGGTTCCCGAGGACAAACCTGGGTTGCCGGTGGGATTTAGATCTAAAGTTGGCGCACCAATTGGACGATAGATTGAGAGATCGATGGTCTTCGAAACCGTTGCCGCAGCCGCACTCCCATCTTTGGAACTGGACTCCACAAGAAGTGAGAGTTTGTTATCCAAGCGGAAGTCGGACGTAGCCGAGACGTTCAGTGTGGCGAGCTTGGCAAGTTCGGCTGCCGTTTTGGCCTCAAAGAAATACACACTCTCGTTATTAAGTACGCCCACCTTTAAAAGAATCGGGGTGGTTTCGCTGCCGTATTTAAAGTTAATGGTTTGTGCCGAGGTCGAGGTCAAGCCCTTAACCCAGACCTTCACACTTAAGGTCTCTGAAGAATCGACTAAGGCGGTTTGAATAGGAATTGCAAGCGAATCAACATTCGCATCGGCAATCAATCCACTGACTGCACTCGGTGTAATGAGTAAAGGCGCATCGGATACCGGAGTAACTGTGAGCGTTGCTTGCGCTTCAGTTCCAAACGCCAATCCGCCATCGGATTCTTGCGTGGCAGCTTGGAACGTAAGCGTTAAGGCACCCGAGTATTGCGCGGCGGGCACCACTTTGTAATTGAGTAAGGAGGCATCGCTTGCCTCAATCAAATAACTTAAGCCGGCGGGCACACCGGGGGAGGCCGTTGGTAGCGAGCCAGTGAGGGCCACGAGTTTCGCATCCGTGGGGATCGTGACCTTATATACAAGCGTCTCGCTGGCATCGAGTTTGGTCGCGGCTGTGTTGATAAAGTCTTTTAAGCTTGGCGCATTCGCGGTGCTGGGGTCTTCAAGGACGGTGACTTGCTTAAGTGTGGGGGCGCTGGCAAGACCACTGGCAATGGGCTTGAGGGTAAAGGCTGCAATGCTGGCCGCGCCCTTGGCGACCGAGCCGCCCCAGGATTCGGTGTGTACCGCACGCACATTGAAGGTAGCCGCACCACTCTCAAAATTCTGACCACGAATAAATAAATTAGCGTATTGATCAGCACTGAGGCTGTAGCTACCATTGGTTGGTGTTTGCGTGGTGTAGGTGTAGTTACCCGGTGTACCGCTGCGCACTGCTAACAGTAAATTACTGCTAGCAACCACCTCCACACTAAACGCTTCACTCGAATCGCTCGCGGCAGCCGCGCTTAACTTGACCGCATCACTAGCCTGGTACCACGTTGCGTTGCTAGCTTGGCTCTCATCGATGGTCGTAGTGGTGCGCGCTAAGAGGAGTGCGCCTGGTGTATCAGCAACTGGCGTGAGTGTGAGGTTGACGGTTTGCGTGACTGCTGCGCTTTGTGCGCCATTACTGGTTTCGTACGCAATCGCTTTGACGGTGATGGTGCTACCTGTGGCGGTGGGCGAAGCATAATCTTTCGCAGGGACCAAACGATAGCCCGCGAGTTGACTTGTAAAACTGGTTTGATCGACTGTGATCGAGTAGGTGGAGATGCCATTGGCGCTCGATACCGGAATTAAATTACTGTAATTGCTGCCGCTAGCTAACTTTTGCAAACTCAGCTCCGTCGGCAAGCTAATTTCGAGCGTTACTTTTTCATCGGCATCGGTAAAGGTGGTGGTTTTAAAGTAACTCGCGAGCGGAAAATTAATTCCAGCGGCATCTTCTAGGCCTGTAAGTGCAACGGGTGAGGTATCGCTTGCTTGCACAACTTCCGCAACCGCTGCGACATCGACCGTGACTGGGGTGGCCGAAGCGGCAACACGACCCGAACTGGTTTGCGAAAAAGAGGTAAAACTAAAGTTTGCGCTCCCGGCAAAATTCGTGGGAGGCGTAAAGGTGAGCGCATTAAAGTCGAGTTGCGCAGTATTATTAAAGACAGTCCACTTGCCCGCACTCGCGCTGTAGGTAAAGGATTGATTACCAACGCTAAACACACCGCCTTGCAACGCTGAATTGGTGGTGGTAATTTCAAAACCAATTTTTTCAAAGCCTGCACGATCGGGATTAAGCGTCACTGCCACCGGCACTGCAATCGCACCGTCTTCTGCACCAGACGCATTACTTAGGCTCGCATCGGGGGCAACTGCTTGCGCCGATAAATTCAGCGTAACGGTTTTGCTCGCCAGGCTTGAGATCGCTGCACCGTCGGTGGTGAAGGCTTGCAACTCAATAGTCTTACCAAAAAGACCGCTGCGTGCGGTCATGGTGATCGCAGAGGTACCAGTGAGTTGTGCGGGCGTAAACGAGTAGACTAAATCTGCGCCGACCGTTTGCGGTAAGACGAAATCACTACCGACCTTAATGGCTAGAGCATTGCTAGCAGTGGCCTTAAAAACGAGCTTAGCCATAAAGGCTTCACTCGCATCTAGCGGTGCAATCTTAGCAAAGAGGCTCGCACTTGGATTGCTCGGATCGTACAGCTTCGACTCGACGCCCACATTTAAATTCAGCGCTGGCGTGCTATCGAGTAAGGTGGTGTTAATGCCATCGGCGACCGCACTAATCGACACCGCCGATGTTGTAATCGCGGCATCAGCAACGGCCCCCGTACTTGCGGTATCGCGCACAAATACTTTAAGGTCCGCAATCGTGCCTTTAAAGTTTGCGGGTGTGACGATCGTGAAATCAGCCAGACTTCCGGTGGACAGATCCGCAACAGCATATTTTTCGTTGTTGATCGTGACATCATTTGTGCGCGCGATGGCCACACCGGATTTACTTAAGGCGTAGCCTGCATCGGTGGGTAGCTTAATAAAGACTTTGTGGGTTGCGAGCTCACGTCCAGCGCCTGGTGCGATGAGCAATAAATCACTTAAGGCAATACCGGCATCTTCGCTATAACCCGACGTGGCTTTGACCGAGAAGGTTGGCGTCTTGGGGGTTTCGACAAAGGGAATGCTAACGGTCTGTGCGTTACTGTAGGCAAAATCAGCCCCTTGATCACTCGCCCCCGCGATGACAGATAGTGTGAGCGGCTTCGAAACCGTATTGGGGGCCACAATTTCAAAGCTGCCATCGCTCGAAGCAAACTGGAAATAGACTTTGTTGTTAATCGTCACCAGAGTTGCAGAGGGCACATTTAAACTCGCGCCCACGGCGTCAAGCTCGGCTTTACCAACCGCTAAATAGAGTGTCTCTGCCGGTGTGACGGTGTCGGTGGACGCTGCACTCACACTCACAGGTACCGAATAAAATCCATCACTGCGTAAGTACGCTGCTTGATTCCAATTCGCGGCAAAGGCGGTGGTTTGGATTGTGGGAAGGTCAGAGACCGGGGCAACGGATAGTTCGGTATCAAAACTTGTCGCAAGCGCCTTAAAGTTCGCGGCGCTTGGAATGCCATTGACTGCACTGCTGGCTTCAAAGGTACCAGCGGTTAATTTGATGGTTGCATCACCGGAAAAATTCGGTGCCGCGGTTAATCGCAAGGCAGCCAGCGCTGCTTTTAGCGAAGTGGCCGAGGCGTCGGTGGCGTAGAGTTCCACCACGGTTTTATCGGCGAGTGTGGTAATGACCTGTTTAAAGGAATTACTCGTGAAGCTCGCATTCCAACCTTGCGGTAACTCAAACTTCAATCCCAAAAATTCAGAGCCATCGCTATCACCGCGCCGCAATTGCAAGGCGCTCACCAATTGATCCAGCGCCGGTGTCACTTCGCTATTGACAAGCGCAAACGCGCTATCCTCGGTGACCGCATCAGGGACCGCTTGATCAGTCAATGCCGTGAGTGTGCCTGCATCACCGCTGTCTAACACTAAGCCATCGGCACTCGGGGTCACTGTCAAGGACGAACTAATCGTGCTCGATTGCGACGACAAGCCACCGTAACGCGATGTTGCAATTGCCGAGATACTGTAGGTGCCAGCCAAATCCGCGGGGATTAAAACTTTGAGGCTGGCTAAATTCGCTGCGGGCGCACTTTGTTGGCTAATCGTCCAAAAATTCGAACCGACATCTTTAGCAATAATGAGCGGGGCTTGATTTGCAACGGTGCTACTGAGTTGCAACACGGAGCCGGTGGGTAAACCACTTATTTGAATGGTGCCCGTAAGGCCCAAACCGCCAGTGAGTGTTAAGGGTACATCGACTGCTGTGAACTCGCCGCGACCGGCAATGGTCACGGGTGCGAGTGCCCCACTCGCACCATCTACGGCTTCGGCAGTGGTAATGGTGGAATTTGTAAAGCTAAGGGTTGGTTTTGGCGGTAACACATTAACGGTCACCAAACCGGTTTTCGCAACCGTGGGATCGCCCGCTTTTTGCGCGACATAGACCAATTGCAATTGCCCGACTTCCAAACTCGCGCTGGTAGCAGGCGAGTTGGTGATTTGCAATTGGTCATTCACAATCGCCAAGGAAATGTTGCTGGGCAATGCTTTCGAAATTAAATACGAGGCGCTATTGCCAACATTGGCTAATTCATTGCTCGTGAGTGCAGCATCAAGCGTCGCAACTTTAGTGCTGCTGTTGTAGTTGGTAATTAACCGCGTTACGGGACCCGCATCCGTTAGCAAAGTCACACTCATGCCTTGATAAGCATTCGCCTCCGCACTCGCAGCGCTTTCCAAAGTAATGGTGTTGGTGGATGCGGCCGTGATCGCACCATTGCGCGCATTGGCGGTAAAAATTCCCACTGCAGCTAAATCAAGTGCACTGCTGCCCGAGGTGGTGGTGCCATTGACCGTAATCGAATCGTTTTTCAGAATATCGTAGCGCTGCACCACGGCGCTATTACCCACCGGAGCGCTTAGCGTTACGGTATCGGCCGAGGTCTTAATCGGGTTATTCGGGTCTTGCGTATTAAACGCGAGCTTAGTAGCTGCAGTGGCTGCAAGCGTATTAACCGTTGCACTGCTGTAATCGGTAGTGAGCGAAGTGATCTTCGCGGCTGCAGTGGAGTCGCCAGCAGCCACAAGTGCTGACACCGACTTGATGTCGGCTAACAATGTGGTTTGACCCGTTGCGGCAATACTCAAATGCGAACCGGCTTTGATTGCATCACTGCTTAAATTTTGCAAAGCGGTGGTGACCGCCGTGACCGATTGGGAGGTTGCCGCAATCACATCGGTGAAGCTCGCAACATCCACCGTTGCATTTGCGGCCGTTAACGAGCTTTGTAAAACCGCGGTTAGTTTGGTTTGACTGGTTGCGCTATTGGTACTTAAAAGATCGCTGATGTTATTACCTAAGGAAGCAATCTGACTAAAGACACTTTTCACTGCCACATCGGTACTTACTCCACCCACCGAGCTCACCAAGGTGGCAGCGTTACTCACCATGGTCAGTAGGGACGCACCGGTTTTTAATACGGTTGCTGCATTGGCGTTGGTGTTGATCGTGGCCGATGGATCATAGGTCAAATCAACGGCGCTTAGTCCCAAGGACGTGAGTAAGCTCGCACCACTTCCTGCACTCGATGCTTCGGCGTAGGCATAAATCGTGGAGACCGGAGTAATGTAGCCACTCCCCGTGGAAGATACCATCGCGCTGTCAACCACGGCACGCGTGGTGACGTCGACTGCATTAACGAGGTAATCCGAACTCAGTCCGAGCGCAGTCGCTTGCGCATCGGTGTACACCGTCTTGGTAGCAGCGTCGTAGTAGTAACTGCCATCGGTCACAATCTTCAGTCCAGTGATATCACCGGTGTAGGTGAGCGTGTAGGCACCGCTTGAATCGGTAATGGCCCAAAACTCATTGGTATCCCAAACGTAATCGCCGTCGGCATCGATAAACACGAGGGTGTTTTCCACATAACCATCGATGACCGCGCCACCGAAGGAGCCACCACCGCCCCCACCAGATGATGCGAGTGAGAACGCGCCACCACCGCCACCACCACCGCCGGCCCCAGCCAAACCGCCAATGGGCGAGAGGTAGGCCATATTGAAATCACTCGCTTCGGCTAAGGCAAGCTTGGCCGCATCTGGTCCTAGGAGCTGCGCAAAGGAGGTGAATTGTTGAATCTCAAGGAGATTGCCTCCCGAAATTGCATTGCCAAATTGCACGCCCGTGAGAACCCACGACGTGTCTGCGCCGGTCTCGGGATGCAGTAGATTGGCTTCGCGCTGGAAGGCGGGTTGAGTGCCAAAGCCGCCTTGCTCAAACTCACGCGCGGCTTCACCAATGGCTTTAAAAATTTGCGCTTCCGCACCACCCGCCTCAGCACCCGCAGGACTCTGCTCGGGGTTGGCGAGCGCTAGCGTGGCTTTGCCCTGGGCGAACCAGTTGGCCACTTTGCTGCGCACTTGATCCAAAACACTGGGGCCGTCCGTGACGGGTGCATTCGCAATTTCGGCAACCAACCACCGCAACTCCTCGGGCCACTGGGGATCATCAATGTCCCGCGCCAAGAGTGCTTGCAAGTGCTCACGCTCGGTGGCGCTGATGACGCCATCGCGCTGTGCTTCGGAGAGTGCCCGCAAGGCCTCCTGCTCATGCCCACGCGCACTCGCGTCATCCCCACCTTTAGCTTGCTCGCCCTCGTTTTGACCTTGAGCCTTGGCATAGCCCTCAATGGCCGCAAACAGCACAACCGCTAAAACGAGTTGCAAGGCAGCGGGGTTGAGCGCTTCTCGAACCAGGGCAATAAATGCCTCCCGCGCGCCCGAACGGAGACGCGATGCCTGACCCCGCATGGGGGCAGTTTTGGCTGACGATGGAATCAAAGAACGCTTTTTCACACGCGTATCTTAAGAAATTTACTGGTAATCGATTCCACACCACGCGTGGAGATCCGCATAAACCCGCAAGCCGGCAGTGCAATCAATGATAAAAGTGATAGCTGAATCACTGTCAAGCGGGGTTGACATGTTTTTTTGTAAATCTATTTTATTTATATAAATTAATAAGTTACATAAATTTCATCAAACTGAAAAAATGAATTCAGCAAGCCGTTCGAGGCTATCTCAGGCCTTGAACCTACACCCCACAGCGTATAATTTTGCACATCAAACGTGGTATTTATTCCAATATAAATCGATTAATTGTGGAAATAAAAACACGTTTATAGTGTATTTTGCAATGAATATTTGGAATATTTAGTTCGATCGACTATTATTTGCTCTCACGCTTTTGCAAAGAAAATTGCCTTGATTTGGGCCTTTGCACAGGCCTTTCGCAGGAATCACGACCCCCAAGCACCTCATTTTTCAAGGAAAGAACGATCACCATGAAAGACCAATTTGCCAAGACACTAGCTCGCTATCTACTTGATTATTATGGACGAATTCCAAGCGCAGCGATTTTGGCGCGGGACTTTAATCTGCGCGCAGGGGCGCAAACGGCGCACATTTCCCCCGAAACGGCGCGCCGCTGGATTCGGGGATTATCCATGCCTGAAATGGATAAATTGCAAGTCATGGTGGATTGGTTACGGCTTGAAATTAGCTTTTTAGGGCGCCCCAGCGAAGGCAGTGAGAATCGTCAGGCTTCCACGCCCAATGTGGGATCTGGGGGGATGGTCTCGCGCAACATCAATACCGTGGAATTGGCGCTTTTACAGGTTTTTCGGGAAACCGATTTACGAGGTAAACGCATTTTGCTCGCGATTGCCGAAACCCTAGTGCCCGGCATGATCCCGCCATCGGCCCTACAAACCCGTCTTAACGACTCATTTCTCAGTTAGCCTCGCGCGGGTTTGAACCATCCTCTTTAAACCAAATGGTCACGGTGGTGCCCTCACCCACGCGTGACTCGAATTGCAAGCGCCCGTCGTGAAGAGCCATAATTTCTTGCACCACAGAAATACCCAACCCGGTTCCTGCGACTTGCCCTTGCGGATTGGCGCGGTAAAAACGCTCGCCCAAATGCTCGAGTTCTTGGGCACTCATGCCCATGCCACGATCTTCAATCGCAATTCCTTGCCAACGGACTCCATTGCTTTCTTCGTGACGCGAACACAGGCGCACCGGTGATCCGGGTGGTGAATATTTCAATGCATTACTGAGGAGATTCGTTAGCACCTGCCGATATGCATTGGCATCGATGCGCACCTCGGGTAAATGCTCCTCAAGGGCAAAAATCCACTGGCGCTCATCACTGGGCACCTGAAACTCGCGCACAATGAGTTGCGTGAGTGCGCATAAGGATTGCAGAGTTTGCGTATGCCATTGATTAGTTTGAACCTCCAAACGTGCCAAATCCAATAAATCATGAATTAGTTGCAACAAATGGCGTCCTTGACGCAGCATGATCTTCACCATCTCGACTTGCTTGGGAGCGAGCTGTTGATCCTTACCTAAAAGTTCTGTAAACCCCAAGATACTTGTCAACGGTGTTCGAATCTCATGAGCCGCTTTGGCTAAGAAAGCACTTTTCATGGCCTGCATCTCAGCTTCTCGGGTGAGGTCACGCCAGTACAAAATCACACCGCCATCGGCGCTGTAGCGTTTCGTTACGCCTAGGCTTTTCAATGAGGGCGTATGAATCCGCACAATCCGCTCGGCTGTGGGCATGTCCACTTTTGCACGCAGACCGAGCTCACGAACCGATGGTTCGTTTTGCGCCAACTGAGAGTCAAGTTGCTGGGCTAGAGAAACCCAATTGGCAGTCGCCAATTGGGTCAGGCTAATGCCAGTTAATTTTGTAAAAGCGGGGTTGAGATACCCGATACCACCTTGTGCATCCATCTCCACAAAACCATCGGGGGAGAGCTCAAAAATAGTCGCTAACCGCGTCCCGCGAATATGCGCAATGCGCTCAAGCTCCTCTTGCAATTGCTGCAGCTGGGCCAGCATTTGATTAAAGTCGCGTGTTAATTGGGCCGTTTCATCCTCACCGCTGACTGGCAAAGCACTGGTGAAGGTTTTAGTTTGCGCAATTGCGCGCGCACGCTCAGCCAGATTCATCAGCGGTTTGGCTAAGCGGCGCCCTAAAACCCAGTTGACCCAACCGGCGGTTACCAAAGCCAATGCCACGAGCACAACGAAAATCGGCAACAGGGTTCTCAGGGCTTCAATTGTGCCGCGACGCTCCTCATCCATACGCAACTCGATATTCAGTTGCTCAAGAGGCTCTTTGAGGGTCAATGCCTCACGAAAAACCGAATGCAAGGGGTCGTTAAAGGTTTGTGTGATCACCACCTGCCCGTCTTGGATAAAACGCAGTGCAAAGGTGCGCGGATCACGGTTTGGAGCAAGCCATTGCCCTAAGATCAAATCCACTGGAATGAAGGCTTGTAAATATCCTTGTGCAGCATTGGAGTCGGGATAGGCAATGGCATGGGCTAATACCAAATTCCACCGACCTTGCACCAATCGAAATTGCGCGGCGTTTAGCTCTTGGGCACCAAGCGGTAGTAAAACAGTCTGGTCCAGGCTCTCGTCGCGCACTCCTTCGCTTTGCACCAGAAGGCGCCCGCGATAATCAAATAATTGCAATAGCACCGTTCCTGTTTGGACCAAACGAAACGATTGCAAAGTGCTACGTAGATAAACGGTTGCGGCTTCGCCATCGGCAAGACCATTTACCACGGTCGGATTTTGTGCAAGGCTTGTAAATTCATCAAGGAGCTGATTTAATTCAGCGCTCAGGCGGGCGCTAGCAACCGATACGTCCTTTTGGATCAGAGCCAACTCTTTCTTTTCAATCACCCCAGACACAATCCCCATCGAAGCGCTCGCAATCCCCAAAACCGCGAGTGCACTAACTGCCATACTCCAAGTCGCGAGTTGATTCGCCAAGGAACTTCCATACCAACGAGACAGACGCGCGCGCAGTAGCAAAAGAATTTTCATGAAATTGAAGCCAAAATCCTGCTTAATGGGATGGATTGCCACTGCGCACTGGGTTGGTATTGATACCAGCGTGGCGAGGCATGCGCGACAGTCTGCTGCAATTGCGCCCACGATGCACGGATGGTGGTTCGCTCGATCACCCCTGAATGGGCAAGTGCGTTGCTCTCAAGTAACGTTTGCATCACGCGAAATGCTAGATTTTTTGCAGGGTGAAGCTCAAGCGCATGCGAAGCGCTGACTCCAAAATACGCGGCATCATCGGGTAAGGCAAAATACAAAGGCAGCCGTTGGAGGCGATCGAAGCTCCCCCCCAAACGGGCACTCCACGCGTGGGGACTAGCTAAAACAGGAATTCTTTGGAACTTACGCGGGGAGCTAGCGATTAAGCTTGCCAAGATCCGAGTTGCGCGAGGGTGCCCAGCAAACCAGATCGCCTCCGCCCCGCGCGCGAGCAAATCATGCCAATGCGAGGAAAGATTGTGAGCACTGAGATCATGCCATTGCACACCCACCACTTCGGGCGGTGCGTTGCTCGCCAATAGGGCGCCAAGGGCATCGTAGCTTGCCCGTCCAACAGCGTCGTGACTTAATAAGAATCCCCAGCGCTTTGCTGGTACACCAGGAGGGCTTGGAATCAGCATGTTGAGACACTGTTGATCACTTAAACCAAACCGAAAGGTCCAAGCGTCGCGCTCAGTTGTCGATGGATCGTTGGTCCAAACCATGGCATACGGAATGGCCGCTTGTTGCAATGGCACACGCAAACCACGACTAACATTGGCGTCACCACCGCCAATCACCGCCAAAACCGATGATTGCATGAGAATGGTATGCAAGGCATCCTGCGCTCGGCGCACATTCCCTTGGCTATTAATCAACTCTACCCGCGGTGCTTGGGTTTGCGCAGCAAGTGCTAAACGAACCCCCGCTTCAATAGCCAGTCCCACATCGCGCGATGTGGTACTTAAATCCACCTCGACCACCACCGTGGGCGGACGTTGCGGACTCTGACCGTATGAGGCACGCATCCAAGCGTGGCCTAGCAGCAATGCGCCAACTTGTAAGCAATGGCGCCGTTTAATAAATTGCATTGCGTCTACGCCTTGAGACTTCGGTGCATGTCATAATGGTTCAAATAATTAGAAATATTAGGTCGTATGATTTTTATCTTAGTGCAATTAAAGTGCGAATTAAATGGCTGGCAAAATCATTAATCAATTTAGACCCCATCTTACTGCGCCACCCGTAAAACGCTAAGCTCGATCCCCATGAATCAAGAAGCTGCCTATATCTCAACCCGCGAAGCCGCTGAGCTTCTTGGTATTTCTTTACGTACCGCGCAACTTTGGGTTGAGAATGGTGCACTTTTGGCTTGGAAGACCACCGGTGGTCATCGACGGATCTTATTGCACTCCGTGCAAAAAATTCTGGATGAACGTGAGCGTGCCAACGCATTGAGTCTTAAGGCGCCACCACTGGCCCTCAAAATTGGGATTGTTGAGGACGACCCTGATTTAGTCGCATTATTGCAAATGCTAATTGCTAGCCTGGAATTTCCGAGTGTGGTGGAAACTCGTGCCGATGGCTTTCGAGGTCTCATCATGCTCGGCACCTTTCGCCCCGATGTATTAATCGCTGATTTAAACATGCCAGATATGGATGGTTTTCGCATGCTTCGCTCGATTGAGGGCTCTGAATACACCCCGCAAAAAATCATTGTCACAACCGCCCTAAGTACGAATGAAATTGCTGAACGGGGAGGGTTACCAGCTGAGGCGTTGGTTTTGCAAAAGCCGTTCTCGATGGCAAGTCTAGAAACCGTCTTGCGTGAGCTGGCGCTCGAGCGGCGCTCCTAAATCCCGATTTAATTCGTCTGACCATTCCCATAACTGGCCTCAGTAAGGGATGGGTGGACTTTTATGCACTACTTTGGTGAAATGATAAAAATGAAAAATTTGCCTATTTGATTATAATTATTAAGTGTTTTTATTAGGCGCTCATCGTAATCCCCTGGTATTCCTTCGCTATTTAGTCCTCATCGCTTTAGGACTATTGGCGTCATCGACCTATTGCGCCCCCACGAAAGTGGATAAAGAGGCACAAATAGTTGGTAAACCAGCCATGCGATTTGTCTTGAGCCAAGTTTGCGAAAATGGCCAAAACTGCCAGGACGCGATCTTAGCCGAGGGATGGATTACAAACAATACCGTGGTTGAAGCCAAAACCAAAATAAGCTCGTGGCCAAACAAAACCACTTTAATTTTTAATAGTGATGGTGGTGATTTATTAGCGGCTATGGAGTTTGGCAAATGGATACGCGCCAACCAAATGAACACCCGAATTGGGGCAGTAAAAGTGATCAAATCAGGTGCTCCACGTCCTGCCAATAGTGTCGACCTCGGTCCGGGACGCTGCCTTTCGGCTTGTATTTTGAGCTTTATGGGAGGCGTATCGCGCACCATTGATCCAGCTGATGTGATTGGTTTTCATGGCCTCATGCTAGCAAAAAACAGTGCCAGTGCGGATGCTAATTCGGCTAATGCACCAGTGGGCGATGTTGAAAAGGTAAAGGCAGCCATGAATGCAATCGGCGGCTATATTGAATCCATGGGCGGTGATCGACGCATGGTCGATTTTATGTTATTCGCAAAAGGCGAACAGTTTCAACGGATACCTTTTGATGCTGCGCGTCAACTGGGGATTGACAATCAAGTCGAACGCCCACTTAGTGCTTGGCGCTTGCAGGCCACTGACAACGGCTCTCTCATTGCGCTAACAAATGAAAAACAAAACAAAGGTCAACTCTTAGTAACCTTGGCAATTACCAAATCACCGGTAGGTGATAGCGCCAGCGGCGATCAACTGCGTTTGATTGTTTTCGTAAAACCCATTGGCCGACGTTTTCAAGCACAAGAGCTTCAGGACTACTTTACCGAGACTGTTTCAGTAAAAATTCTTACGCGAAAAAATGTTGTACGCGGCAAAGTTATCGCGCCTTGGAGACCAAACGGTGATGGGATGCAATTAATCTTGAGCCTACCAAGCAGTGTGGTTGAAGGGCTAGCTCAAACCCTTGCGTTTGAATTGGAGATTGATTTTCCATCTAGCTTTAAAAGTGCAGACACCACCACGAAATTTGGTACTCAAGGCCTCAAGGGCGCTCTCACTGCCATCAAAAAATAAACGCCTAAATCTTTTAAATTGAAGAGGTAAAGGCAGTATCGGGCACTTACCTAACTTATTAAGTCGTCTCAAATCCTCTAAACTTTCATGAGGAAGTGCTTAACGTTTCTTAAAAATAACCTCATTATTTTTGCCGTTCCACGGCAAAACGCCAACCCATGTATCAGCAACCACTTTGCCCGAAAAGCTAACCGCTGGGCATTGAATAACGGGGAGCGGCTCCGATTTAAATGAAATCAAATCACCCTCGATTTTTCCAGTTTCAATTTTCGCAATGCCTCGACAGCGAACCTGACCAGTAAACTACATCTCACCTGTGAAAACTCCATCGGAAGTTTTATCGATCGAAAGGATTACGGTGAGCATGAAATCCTCAGGCACTGATCCACGCACAAAAGACTGGTTGCCCTTCCATGGCGGTGTAAAAGTCGTCTCCCATATCTCTCTCACTTGTGCAGCTAGCGATTGACTGACCATAAGAGTTATAGCGAACAGAATATTTTTTATTGCATTGATCCTCATTTAATTATCAACTAGGTAAAAATTATCAAACCTTTTTATTTAAAATAACTCAAACGATTTTAATCATTTGGTCCATTAACTAAGAGGCATTACCTCAAACAGTATTTTAAAAAATTTGAATATTCCGATTAGGATTTGAGTTTGTGGTGGGCCCAGCTGGACTCGAACCAGCGACCAAAGGATTATGAGTCCTCTGCTCTAACCAACTGAGCTATGGGCCCCTAAGACTTGATTAATCTTCTTCGAGGAAAGTCTTCAGCTTATCACTGCGGCTGGGGTGACGCATTTTCCGTAATGCCTTAGCCTCAATTTGACGGATCCGCTCACGGGTCACATCAAACTGTTTACCAACCTCCTCGAGAGTGTGATCGGTGCTCATCTCAACACCAAAACGCATCCGCAATACCTTTGCCTCGCGTGGTGTTAAAGAGTCAAGAACATCCTTCACCACATCGCGCATCGAGTCATGCAATGCGGCCTCTGCTGGAGCTAGAGTATTAGAGTCTTCAATGAAGTCACCCAAATGCGAATCTTCATCATCACCAATCGGGGTTTCCATCGAGATTGGCTCTTTCGCAATCTTCATGATCTTACGAATCTTATCTTCTGGTATCTCCATCTTCTGAGCCAAGGTTGCTGCGTCAGGCTCATGCCCCGTTTCTTGCAAAATTTGAC
>JACCDK010560372.1_pt1 | contig 19731 bp, 19 predicted proteins | sample 7445871 | NCBI WGS metagenome assembly JACCDK01 (sample SAMN15323436, study PRJNA562643) | freshwater metagenome | isolation source: river surface water | place: USA:Blue River Watershed | collected 2017-08-15
CAAGCTGGCCCAGAAGACCACGCTTTGTTGGCCAGTTTGGGCAATGACCTGAAGTTTGTGTTCATTACGTCACAACTCAACTTGGAAACCGGCGACAGCTTGATGGCCAACGTGACGGTAAGCACCGACACCAAGTGCGAGCGCTGCTGGCATTACGCCCCTGACGTGGGCATGAATCCAGCCCACCCCACCCTCTGCGGTCGTTGTGACAGCAACCTGCACGGTAGCGGCGAGAAGCGCTTGTTTGCTTAAAGCCAATGGCCAAAAACAAAAACGTTTTCAAATCTGGTGCAGGTGTTTGGCTTTGGTTGGGCGTTGCACTCATCACGCTCTTGTTGGACCAGCTCACCAAAATTGCGGTGGTGGGCGCGTTTCAGCTGGGTGAGACTTTGCCCATCACGTCTTACTTCAATTTGGTCAGAGTGCACAACCCTGGCGCTGCATTCTCCTTCTTGGCGGACGCGGGCGGTTGGCAGCGCTGGTTCTTTACTGGGCTGGGGATCGTGGCGGCTGGTGTGATGGTCTACCTGCTAAAAATGCACAATGGGCAAACCTTGTTTTGCTTGGCCTTGTCTTTGTTGTTGGGCGGCGCTGTCGGAAATGTGATCGACCGCGTGATTTACAGCCATGTGATTGATTTCTTAGACTTCTATTACGGCACCTGGCACTTTCCGGCTTTCAATGTGGCAGACAGTGCCATCTCGGTAGGTGCAGCACTCCTCATCTTGGATGAATTGCTGCGTGTTCGAAGAGGCCGTTAAATAGACACCCGACTTGATTAACAAAAAAGGCACCCGAGGGTGCCTTTTTCGATGCAGTTTGCAATCACAAAGTGAGGATGGTGCAACCTGTTGTCTTGCGCGCTTCCAAAGCTTTGTGGGCTTCTTGCACTTGTGACAATGGGAAGGTTTGGTCAATGTGAATTTTGACTTTGCCGCTTTGCACCACAGCAAACAAATCGTCGGCCATGGCTTGTGTGCTTTCACGTGTGGTGATGTGGCTGAACAAGGTTTGACGTGTGACGTACAAAGAACCTTTGGTGCCCAACACGCCAGGCGCAAATGGCGGCACAGCGCCAGAAGCATTGCCAAAGGTGGCCATCAAGCCGAAGGGGCGCAAGCAGTCTAGTGACTTGTCCCAAGTGTCTTTGCCCACTGAGTCGTAAACCACTTTCAAGCCTTTGCCGCCGGTGATTTCTTTGACGCGCGCCAAGAAATCGTCGGTGCTGTAGTTGATGCAATGCTCAGCACCATTGGCAATGGCCAATTGGCACTTGGCGTCAGAACCAGCCGTACCAATCATGCGAAAGCCAAGCGCATTGCCCCATTGGCAAGCAATGAGGCCCACACCTCCGGCAGCGGCATGGAACAACACGTGGTCGCCGGCTATCAAGCCTTCAACGGGACGCGTCTTCATGAGCAAGTATTGGGCTGTCAGGCCCTTCAGCATCATGGCTGCGCCGGTTTCAAAGGAAATGTCGTCGGGCAATTTGCAAACGCATTTGGCGGGCATCACACGCTCTTCGCAATAACTGCCTGGGGGTTGGCTGGCATAAGCGGCACGATCTCCCACCTTCAGGTGCGTGACGCCCTCGCCCACGGCTTCCACAATGCCAGATGCTTCCATGCCCAACTTGAGGGGCATGGGCAAGGTGTACAAACCGCTGCGCTGGTAAACATCAATGAAGTTGAGGCCAATGGCTTTGTGGCGAATGCGAATTTCACCAGGGCCAGGCTGACCCACAGTGACATCGACCAGTTTGAGTTGTTCTGGACCACCGTGTTGGTCGATTTGGACGGCTAAGCTCATGCGTATCTCCTTGAAAAATGAAATCGTTGGCGATGGGCTTTTAAAGCCCATGTGCATGGGTAGACACTTTGCCACGAAATGAATGTCCCTGTCCCCACAGTCGGGTACAGCATTGCCGTTACAGTCACGGGCATGACACAAAAACTCTCACCAGGCACGGCCTTGATGCTCACCGTCCCGCCCCTTCTGTGGGCGGGCAATGCAGTGGTTGGCCGACTGGTCAGCGATTTGGTGCCGCCCATTACCCTGAACTTCTTGCGCTGGGCCATTGCATTTTTTATTTTGTTGCCGCTCACATGGCAATTGCTCAAGCCCAGTAGCCCCTTATGGCCCCACTGGCGCCGCTTTGCATTGCTGAGTTTGTTGGGCGTAGGTTGCTACAACGCGCTGCAATATTTGGCCTTGCAAACTTCCACGCCTTTGAACGTGACCTTGGTAGCAGCCAGCACGCCCGTTTTCATGTTGGCCATAGGTGCCTTGTTTTTCAAGACGCCTGTCAGACCTGCACAATGGCTTGGCGCCGCTTTTTCCATTGCTGGCGTGTTGGTGGTGCTGTCTCGCGGCGATTGGCAGCAATTGCTTCAAGTTCAATTTGTGGTGGGCGACATTTATATTTTGTTGGCCGTGGCGTGTTGGGCCCTTTACAGCTGGCTCTTAACCCAACGCAATGAGCCCAATGAAATTCGCAGCAATTGGGCCGCTTTCCTCATGGCACAAGTGATTTTTGGATTGGGATGGGCGGGCATGTTTACCGGCGCCGAGTGGGCCTTGACCGATGCGCACATCACTTGGGGCCTGCCTTTGTATGCCGCATTGGCGTTTGTGGCAATTGGCCCTGCGGTGCTGGCCTATCGATGCTGGGGTTTGGGCGTGCAAACCGCGGGTCCTGCCGTAGCGGGTTTCTTTGCCAACCTCACCCCTTTGTTTGCAGCCATCATGTCCAGCGTGTTCTTAGGCGACTTGCCCATGCTGTACCACGCGGTGGCGTTTGGCCTGATTGTGAGCGGCATTGTGGTGTCGTCACGGCGCGCCAGCTGACACCTTCAGGGCGTCAACTGCAAACGCGCATTTTCTTTGGCTCAATAAGTACCTGGGTAGGCACCGCCATCGGTCAAGAAGTTTTGACCGGTGATGTAAGACGCTTGTTGGCTACAGATGAAAGCGCACAAGGCACCAAATTCTTGTGGCGTGCCGTAGCGGCCTGCTGGTACCTGTGACTGCTGCTGTGCGCGAATTTCGGCCACTGTTTTTCCAGTCTTTTGCGCCGTCGCCTCTACCGTGGTGCGAATGCGATCGGTGTCAAACTTGCCTGGCATGATGTTGTTCAGGGTAACGCCTTGCGCGGCAATTTTGGTGCGTGCCACGCCTGCCACAAAGCCTGTCAAACCACTGCGCGCACCATTGGACAAACCCAAAATATCGATGGGTGATTTGACCGAGCTAGAGGTGATGTTGACGATGCGACCAAAGCCACGCGCTGCCATGCCATCGACGGTGGCTTTGATCAATTCAATGGGCGTCAGCATGTTGGCATCTACTGCCTTGATCCAAGCGTCGCGGTCCCAATTGCGAAAATCTCCGGGAGGTGGCCCGCCTGCATTGGTCACCACAATGTCAAAGTCTTTACCAGGGCCTCCTGCCACTGAGAACAAAGCTGCGCGACCCGCCTCTGTGGTGATGTCTGCGGCCACAGGAATCAAGCTGACGCCAGGTGCTTCTTTTTGCAAATCGGCCACGGCTTGATGCAAAACCTCTGCGCCGCGCGCCACCATGACCACATTCACGCCCTCCAACGCCAGTGCACGTGCACAGCCCCAACCCAAGCCTTTGCTTGCGCCCCCCACCAGTGCCCATTTACCTTTGATACCTAAATCCATTTGTTTTCTCCAAAATTAACGCACACGCCTGCCATCACATGGTTGTGATGCAAGCTTGAAATTATTCAACAACTTTGGGTGTTTGGGTCACCCAAAAAACACCCCCCAACACCAAGGCTGTGCCCATCAGGGTCCAAGCATTGAAAGGCTCATTCAACAGCATTGCGCCCATGGTGAGGGTGGACATTGGCCCAATCATGCCGATTTGAGAGGTTAAGCCGGGGCCAATGCGCTCAATGGCCATCATGACCATCAACACGGGCAACACCGTACAGGCTGTGGCGTTGAGCACCGACAACCAAATCACTTCTGGCGCAACATCCAGTGCTGATGCTGGCTTGAGGATGGCAAATTGCAGAATGCACAACACACAAGCCACCGTCGTGGCAAGACCCGCCAGCCTTAGCGAACCCAAGCGTTGCACCAATTGCCCGCTGTAACTGAGGTAGATGGCATAAGTGATGGCGCTGGAAAAAACCAAGGCAGCACCCAAGGCCACATTCTCTCCCACCAAGGACACCTCATGACCAAACACCAAGAGCACGCCACTGTAACTGACGGCCATGGCCACGCCTTGACGGTACGAAATTTTGCGTTTGTAGAGAACCCAACCCAAGACCAAGACCAAGGTGGGGTTGAGGTACAAGATGAGCCGTTCAAACGACGCACTGATGTACTGGAGCCCTAAGAAGTCCAAAAAGCTAGACAAGTAATAGCCCGAAAACCCCAAACCCAGTACACCCAACCAATCGTTGCGTGTAAGCGGCGCTTTACCCCGCCCTGCCCACCAAGCCATGGCAATGAAGAAAGGCACGGCGAACAACATGCGAAACATGACCAGCGTGATGGCGTCGACACCATGTCGGTAAGCCAACTTCACGATGATGGCTTTGCCGCTAAAAGCAATAGAGCCTGCCGCCGCCAGCAACAAGCCCGTTGTGAAATTCGATTTGACAGTGACGGTCAAAAGCCAACCGCCTGCCCATCTCGACGGGGGTCAGATGCTGCGACATAGCCCTGTACTTTGGGATCACCCATGCGCCAAATGAATTGACCGGCACCAAAGTCCATGTAGGAGTCGTTGATGACGGCCAGTTCATGGCCCAAATCACTCAAGCCTTGAACTGTGTTGGGGTTCATCGACGCTTCGACATTGATGGACAAGCCGTTGTTACAACGCCAGCGAGGTGCATCACAGGCCGCTTGCGGATTTTGACCGTAGTCGAGCATGCGCACCAAGGTTTGCAAATGGCCTTGAGGTTGCATGCTACCGCCCATGACACCGTAACTCATGACTGGTTGGCCGTTTTGGGACAGGAACGCCGGAATGATGGTGTGGAAAGGACGCTTGCCAGGTGCTACCAAATTGGCAGCGTTCAAACCTTTGGGATCGGTGCTGAAATCAAACCCACGGTTGTGCAGACTGATGCCGTAAGTGGGCTCGACCACGCCCGAGCCAAAGCCCATGTAATTGCTTTGAATGAAGCTGATCATCATGCCGTTTTCATCGGCAGCCGTGAGGTAAATGGTGCCGCCTTTGACGGGGTTACCCGCTTTGAAGTCTTGCGCCTTTTTCATGTCGATGAGTTTGGCGCGGCTCTTCAAATATTCAGGGTCTAGCATTTGTGCAGGCGTCACTTCCATGTTGCGCGGATCGGCCACGTAGCGGTACACATCGGCAAAGGCGAGCTTCATGGCTTCAATTTGTAAGTGCTGCGAATCAACGCCATCCACTTTCATGCTGGGCAAATCAAAGTTATCCAAAATGCCCAAAGCGATCAGGGCGGCAATGCCTTGACCATTGGGCGGAATTTCATTGAGGGTGTAGCCATGGTAATTTTGCGAAATAGGCTCAACCCATTCAGGGCGGTATTGCGCAAAATCCTGCAAGGTCATGGCACCGCCATGCTGATTGGAAAACTTCACCAAGGCTTCTGCAATTTCACCTTCGTAAAAAGCACGGCCTTTGGTTTCGGCAATGGCGCGTAGCCCTCGTGCTGCGGCTTTGAACTGGAACAACTCACCGACATTGGGTGCACGCCCCCATGGCAAAAAGCCTTCTGCAAAACCAGGCAAAGATTGCAAGAGCGGCGTGGCGGCATCCCATTTTTGCTGCACGACCACGGGTATCAAATAACCACGCTCGGCAATTTCAATGGCAGGCTCCATCAAATCAGCAAAAGGCAATTTACCAAAACGCTCGCTCAAAGCAGCCCATGCACCCACGGCACCGGGCACGGTCACAGAGTCCCATCCGCGCTTGGGCGGATTGACAGCATCGGTGCCGTATTTTTTGTGAAAGTACGCTGGGGTCCACGCTTGCGGTGCTGGGCCTGAGGCATTCAGGCCATGCAGCTTATTGCCATCCCACAAAATGCAAAACGCATCGGAACCCAAACCATTGCTGACAGGCTCGGTGATGGTGATGGCCGCAGCCGCAGCGATGGCTGCATCGACCGCGTTGCCGCCTTTGAGCATCATGCGCAAACCGGCTTGTGCCGCCAAGGGATGGGATGTGGACACAACATTGCGCGCAAAGATGGGCAAGCGCGCTGAAGCATAAGGGGTGCTGAAATCGAAACTCATGATTTAGTCCAAAGTAATTTTGCGTTCAGTGATGATCTTTTTCCACTTGGCCGATTCGGTGGCCAGCATGCTTGTGAATTGCGCGGGCGAGGTACCGATGGCCTCGATGCCCAAACGCTGCAGTTTGTCTTTCACTTCAGGATCGCTCAAAGCCTGAATGGCAGCTGTGTTGACGCGTGTGACCAACTCAGGACGCATGCCTTGCGGGCCAAACAAACCAAACCAAGTGGTGGACTCGTAACCCGGCAACACTTCAGAGATGGCTGGCAAACCAGGCGCCATGTTGGTTCTCTGGGCAGACGTGACCCCTAAGGCGCGCAATCGGCCCTCCTTGACGTGCGGCAAGCCCGTCGGCAAAGAGTCGAACAATACATCCACTTTGCCGCTGATGAGGTCGGGCATGGCCAAAGCGGTGCCTTTGTAGGGAATGTGAACCACAAACAAGCCTGCTTGCGATTTAAAAAGCTCGGCCGTCAATTGAACGATGGTGCCATTGCCGCTGGAGGCGTAGTTGAGGCGACCCGGGTTTTTCTTGGCCAACTCAATCCATTCTTGAATGGTTTTAGCTGGGGAGCTGTTGGGTACCAGCATGATGCTGGGCGCATTGCCCACTTGGCCGATGGGTGTGAAATCGCGCACCGCGTCGTAGGGCATTTTGGGATTGAGATTGGGGCCAATGGAATGGGTACTAGACGTTGCCAACAGCAAGGTATAGCCATCTGCGACCGATTTGGCAACGATGTCAGAACCCAAAGTGCCACCTGCACCGGGTTTGTTTTCCACAACCACAGACGCACCCAATTTTTCGCCCAACTTCTGCGACAAGGTGCGCGCAAAAATATCGGTGGCGCCACCCGCTGGGAAAGGGACCACCAAACGAATGGGTTTGGTGGGGTATGCGCCAGCCTGCGCAAAAGCAGGCGTGGAAATAACTAAGCTGGTTAAGGAAAAGATACTTGTCACTAATGCGCTCAAGCCAAAACCTGCCAGTTGCCAACGTTTCAAATGCATTTTGGACTGCATGATGAAATTCCCAAAAATGTGCGATTGGGTCATTGTGGCAGGAAAATTGTGACCCTACTTCACGTAGCGTTGTGACTTCTCATATGTGCCAAAAAAAACGGCACCCGAAGGTGCCGTTGCGAATCACGACAAAGCGTGAATCACTCTTCGACGAAGGCCTCTTCGCGCTTCGATTTAACAGAAGGCAAGAGCACGATGATGAGCAAAATAGCCGCTGCTGCCAACAAGCTGGCAGACAAACCGCGGGTGACAAACACCGACCAGTCGCCGCGAGACAGCAGCAATGCACGGCGCAAGTTTTCTTCCATCATGGGGCCCAAGATGAAACCCAAGAGCAAAGGTGCTGGTTCCATGCCTAGTTTGATGAACATGTAACCAATCACACCAAAGGCACCCACCATCCAAATGTCGAAGGTGTTGTTGTTGGTGGAATACACACCAATGGCACAGAACAAAACAATGGCTGGGAACAACCAACGGTAAGGCACAGTCAGCAATTTGATCCAAATGCCAATCAGAGGCAAGTTCAAAATGACCAACATCAAGTTACCAAGCCACATGGAGGCGATCAGACCCCAGAACAATTCTGGGTTGCTGGTCATCACCTGAGGGCCTGGCTGAATGTTGTGAATGGTCATGGCACCCACCATCAAAGCCATCACGGCATTGGGTGGAATACCCAAGGTGAGCAATGGAATGAATGATGTTTGTGAGCCTGCGTTGTTGGCAGATTCAGGCGCAGCCACACCGCGAATGTTGCCTTGGCCGAAGGGTACTTCACCAGGGCGCAATTTGGTTTTCTTCTCGATGGTGTAAGCCGCAAACGCAGCCAACAAAGCACCGCCACCAGGCAAAATGCCCAAGGCAGAACCAATGGTTGTACCGCGCAAGACAGCGGGAATCATGTTGCGGAAATCTTCACCGGTAGGGAACAAGCCCTTGACTTTGCCAGTAAACACTTCTCGCTTGTCTTCAGGTTGTGACAGGTTGGCAATGATTTCGCCATAACCAAACACACCCATGGCGATGGTGATGAAACCAATGCCGTCTGTGAGTTCTGGAATGTCAAAGCTGTAACGCGCTACGCCAGAGTTGACGTCGGTACCGACCAGGCCCAACAGCAAGCCCAAGACAATCATGCCTACCGCTTTGATGAGTGAGCCAGAGGCCAACACCACCGCGCCAATGAGGCCCAAGATCATCAGCGAGAAATATTCTGCAGGGCCAAACTTGAAGGCGACCTCTGTCAATGGCGCCGCAAAAGCAGCCAAGATCAAAGTACCTACGCAACCAGCAAAGAAAGAGCCCAAACCGGCAGCAGCCAACGCAGGGCCCGCTCTACCTTTGCGGGCCATCTGGTAACCGTCAATCACGGTTACAACAGAAGATGACTCACCTGGCAAATTGACCAAAATGGCCGTTGTAGAACCACCGTATTGCGCACCGTAATAAATACCGGCCAACATGATCAGTGCCGCAATAGGAGGCAATGCATAGGTGGCTGGCAACAGCATAGCAATGGTAGCCACAGGGCCAATGCCCGGCAACACACCAATGAGGGTGCCCAGCAAACAGCCGATGAAAGCGTAAATCAGATTTTGAAACGTGAATGCGACGCCAAAACCCAGGCTTAAGTTGTTAATCAAGTCCATTTTTAACTCCTTAACCTGCAATGAAAGTAGGCCACACAGGGAATTGCAATTTCAGCAACACGATGAAGGCTAAGTAACTCATGATTGAAAGAATTGTGGACAATGCCAAGACTTCTTTTAATTTGAACTTGTCTCCAGCCAAGCTGACCACGATGGTGGTGCCATAAATGGCCACAATCAAACCCATGGCTGGCAATTTGATGCTGGGCAGGCCGCCCAACAAAATGCCAAACAAAAGATTGCCTGCAATGATGAAGGTCAGAGGCTTGAATGCCCATGCACCAACCGGATCGCCTGTAGGCGTTTCCACAACCAATGCTTTGAACAAAACAATGGCGCCGATCAGGGCCAAGATGATGCCAAGCAAGAGCGGGAAATAGCCAGGCCCCATGCGGGCGCCTGTACCAATGGTGTAACTTGTTGCTCCGTAGGCAAATGCAGCACCAACAATGGTGAACACTAAGCCAGAGAAAAAGTCTTTTTGACTTTTGATTTTCACAGGGACACTCCTCCAAAATTTATGGGATGGCCGGATTCTGGGCCTAATCCCAATGCAAATTGATGTGGATTTCACCTACATGGTGGCAAGGAATGTACCTAGTGATTTGGGTTAACCCTAGGTTTTGCACGAAATTGTCGGCTTTTATTTCAGCAAGGGCTTGAACACACGCAACCACTTTGTGGCAGGCAAGCCAAATCGGTTTTCGATGGCTTCAGCTTGGGTCAGCAACACGTCGCGTTTGGGTCTGCTGGGCGTACGCTGGGCCAAGACCACCGTATTGCCCTCACGCGTGGGCTTGAAAGCCCATAAAGCATCTTCACCAAAGGCTTTGGCCATCTTAGACAAACTCAGCTCATAGCTAGACGTTCGCCCAAACAAATTCACCGTCATGCTGCCTTCGTCGGTCAACAACGCTCTGCAGTTTTGATAAAACTCAACCGAGTCAAGGACTGGCGCAGCAGCCTCATGGTCATACAAATCCACGTGCAAGATGTCAACGGTGCCTTGCCATTCATCGCTTTGAATTTCTTGCGCTGCATCGGCAATGATGACGCGCATCCGCGGGCCATCCTCAGGCAATTTGAACCAGCCACGACAAGCGTGCAGGACGCCTGGATTGAGTTCAATGGCCGTACATGTCCACTTGAGTTTTTTGTAACAAAACTTGGTGAGGCTGGCAGCGCCCAAGCCCAATTGCATGGCATGCCTGCCCGATACCGATGCACTTTTTAAAAACAACAAGCCCGCCATCATGCGCTGAACATATTCAAGTTCTAACTCAAAAGGCTCTTTGATGTTCATGGCCCCTTGAATCCAAGGCGTGCCTAGATGCAAATAGCGCGAGTCGCCGTGCTCAGAAAAATTCACTTCCGGAAGTTCGAAGGCTTTGGATTTTTTAACAGACATAAGAACGCAATGTAGAACGCAATGAAGGAATCAATTGAAGGCGCGGCAAGACACGCAGCGTGTTGTGCACCGTGCACGCGGCCACACTTTCAAGTGAATCGCTGCGCAAATGCGCCAAGACGGCGCCAATGCGCGGCAACTCACTCGGCTCATTTCGGCCTTGCGGTACCCCCTCCAATTGTCGCTGTGATTGTGTTTTGTAAAGCCAATGGGGCGGAATGTCAGGCGCATCGGTTTCTAACACGATGGCCGTCATTGGCAAGTTTGTGGCAAGTTGGCGCAACTGCAAAGCTCGGTCGTAGGTCATGGCGCCACCAAAACCCAAAGCAAATCCCATGTTAATGAACATCTGCGCTTGTTGCAAGCTGCCATTGAAGGCATGCGCAATGCCGCCCTGAACCTTGGTCTGTCTTAAGCCTTTGAGCAATGCATCCGCCGACTTGCGCACATGCATGATCACTGGCAATTTGAAAGTCTTGGCCAATTTCAACTGCGCATGGTAGAAAAATTCTTGCTTCTCGCGCATGGCGGGTTCGCAAAGTTTTGGCACCCAAAAGTCCAAACCTATTTCGCCCAGGGCCACCAAACGCGGGTCGTTTGAAGCGCTTTCTGAATTCAATGTCAGCGCGCGTTCAAGGCACTGTTCTAACACTTGCAAATCAGATTCTTGAGCTTGCGGCACATACAAAGGATGAATACCCAAAGCGTAAGGCTGGCCCGTGGTACGGGCAAATTGAATCAGTGGCTCAAAATCTTTGGCTTGAACAGCGGGCATCACGCAGGCGGTCACGCCCTGCAATTGCGCACGCTGCAACACGTCCAAACGGTCGTGAGCAAATTCTGGCGCATCCAAGTGGCAATGGCTGTCAATCCACTGCAAGCTCATGGTTGCAGCACGCCCCTGTCCAATCGCAACACGCGGCTGCAGCGCGAAGCCAAATGCGCATCGTGTGTGACCACCACGAACGCTGTGCCTTGGCTCTGGGCGGTGTTCAGCATGACGTCAAACACGCCTTCAGCAGTGAGGCGATCCAAGTTGCCTGTGGGCTCGTCTGCCAAAACGCAAGCAGGTTGCGTCACCATGGCACGGGCTATGGCCACGCGTTGGCGCTCGCCACCAGAAAGTTCGGCAGGTCGGTGCAAGGCACGGTGGTCAAGGCCGACGTGCTCTAACCATTTCATGGCCACTTGCGCGGCCTGTGCATGTTCAGTGCGGCGAATCCACAAGGGCATGGCCACGTTTTCTAAGGCGGTGAACTCTGGCAGCAAATGGTGGAACTGGTACACAAAACCCAACAACTGGTTGCGTCTTGCCCCTTGCGCAGCTGCGCCAAACTGAGACCATGCCTGGCCTTGCAATAAAACTTGTCCTTGTGTGGGTTGGTCCAAGCCCCCCATCAAATGCATCAACGTACTTTTGCCCGAGCCAGAGGCGCCCACAATGGCCACTGTCTCACCCGCTGCCACTTCAAGGTTGACGTTTTGCAACACTGACACATTGAGCCCACCTTCGGTAAAGCGTTTGCTTAAACCACTGACTTCTAAGACGGCTTGGCTGACTGAATTATTCATAGCGCAAAGCCTCCGCCGGGTTGACTTGGCTGGCCCTCCAACTGGGGTATACCGTGGCCACAAAAGAGAGAATCAAGGAGATGACCACCACGGGCAAGATGTCGCTCATTTGCGGATCGCTGGGCATGCGGCTGATGAGGTAAATGTCTTTGGGCAAGAAACTGGCGTGAAACAAAGCCTCCAGCGCTGGCACGATGACATCGATGTTGTAGGCCACCAACAGGCCCAACAACATGCCGCCCAAGGTTCCGATGATGCCCACCATGGCACCTTGCACCATGAAGATGCCCATGATGCTTTGTGGGCTGGCACCCAGCGTTCGCAAAATGGCAATGTCCGCACGTTTGTCCGTCACAGTCATGACCAAAGTACTGACCAAATTGAACGCAGCCACCGCCACGATCAGGGTCAAGATGATGAACATCATGCGTTTTTCAACTTGCACCGCGGCAAACCAGGTGCGGTTTTGTTGCGTCCAATCGCGCACCGCCATGCCCATGGGCAAAGCAGGTGCCAGTTCTCTGGCCACCGTGCGTGCTTCGTGTAAATCTTTGATTTTGAGGCGAATGCCAGTGGGGCCCTCAAGCCTGAAAATTTTGCCAGCATCGGCCACATGCAGCATCACCAACGCAGAGTCGTATTCATAGTGACCGGAATTGAACAATCCAACCACTTGCATTTGTTTAAGGCGGGGCAACACACCCGCAGGTGTAACTTGACCATTGGGCGCGATGAGTGTGACGGGGTCGCCAATGCGCAAACCCAACTGCCTGGCCAAATCAACACCTAGAACCACGCCAAACTGCCCCGGCACCAATGCATTGATGCCCGGCATACCTTTGTTGAAACTTTGAGTGGCCACGGACAGGTCGACGACTTCGGGCTCTAAAGCAGGGTCAATGCCGCGCACCAACACGCCCTTCATGTCTTCCCCGCGGGCCAACAAGGCTTGCGCTGCAATGAAGGGGGCCGCGCCCACCACTTGCGAGTTGGCTTTGATTTGCGTCAAAGTGCCAGTGATGTCGTCAAGGGCACCGCCATCGGCAGATATCACCTCAATGTGCGACACCACACTGAGCATGCGGTCGCGCACTTCTTTTTGGAAGCCATTCATGACCGACAGCACAATGACCAAGGCGGCCACGCCCAGCCCAATGCCCAGCATGGAAACACCCGAAATAAATGAAATAAACCCGTTGCGACGCGTAGCCCGGCCTGCGCGGGTGTAGCGCCAACCTAAAACCAGTTCGTACGGAATTTCGAGTGTCATGCCTTCTTCATTTCAAGCTTGCCTAATCAGACCTGCAACAGGGTGATTGTGTCATCCCTGACAATACTGCCATGAACGACGCTTTGCCTTTGTCAAACAACGCTGCAGATGCAGGCCCCCAACATTGGGTCATCGCCTATGCCAGCAGCCATCTGGCGCCCTTGCAGCAAGCATTGGACACATTGTATTTGCCCCATTTGGAAAAAGTCCTGTCAGGCATGGCCTGCGTCTCTGAATCGGACTTTGAACGGGAAATTGCCTCCCCACTCCTGCCCCATGAAAATGCGCCATCTTTGTGGCATCAATCCCCTGTCTGGGACGATGAAGCCCTGATCACGCCCTGTCATTGGCAAGTAGGCATGAACGAAGTTTTGCTGTTGAATCCTGCAGAAATGCACCTCGGCGCAGAGGAATCACAGCAATTGTTGGCCGCAGTCAAGCCATATTTTGAAGAAGATGGCCTGCACCTCTCCTATGAAAGCCCCTTGGTTTGGCGCGCCAAAGGCCCATTGCTCAAAGACATGCCCTTTGCATCTTTGGAAAAAGTATCGGGCCAACACATCAAAGACTGGCTGCCACAGGGCCCCAACGCCCGCACTTTGCAGCGTTTGCAAAGTGAAATGCAAATGCTGCTCTACCAACATCCGGTGAATGACCTCAGAAGCCAGCAAGGACGCTGGGCCGTGAATTCATTTTGGGTGCACCGCACGCTTGAACAACTTTATCCCAACAACCGTCAGACCGCGTTTCGCATGGACCTGCGTGAAGCGGCTGTCCAAGGCAATACCGACGCCTGGCGACAACAATGGCAAGCGCTAGACAACTCATTGGGCGAAACTTGTCAAGCCGAACCCACTCGCCTTGCATCCCTGACCTTGTGCAGTGAAACGCACTGGCGCCACTACCGTCCACAAAACAAAACATGGCTTCACACCTTGAAGCGCATGCTGTCCCCCCTGAAAGTGCAAGCCGAATTGCGTGCACTCACCGCCGGAGTTTCTGCCCCATGAGTTTGCAAATTTTGACGCGCGATGTACCCCCACGCACAGCGTGGACACTGGAACAAGCCGGCGTTCACCCCTTGCTGTCCCGTTTGTTTGCCGCTCGCGGCATTCAAAGCCCCGATGAACTAGACGATGGTTTGGCCAAACTGTTGCCGCCCAATTCCATGAAAGGCACAGAAGCCGCTGCCAACTTGTTGGCCGATGCCATTGCAGACCAAAAAAGTCTGTGCATTGTGGCCGACTACGATTGCGATGGCGCAACGGCTTGTGCCGTAGGTTTGCGTGGCTTGCGCATGTTGGGTGCACAACACGTCAGCTACATCGTGCCCGACCGTGTGGTCGATGGCTATGGCCTTACAGCCCCCATTGCACAGCGCGTTCAGCAATCTGGCGCCGATGTGTTGATCACAGTAGACAACGGCATCGCCAGCATGGAAGGCGTTGCGCAAGCGCAAGCTTTGGGTCTTCAGGTGTTGGTCACAGATCACCATTTGCCAGCGGCCACTTTGCCCAGTGCCGAAGTGATCGTGAACCCCAATCAGCCTGGCTGCAGCTTTGAAAGTAAGGCTTTGGCAGGTGTGGGCGTGATGTTTTACGTGTTGTTGGCTTTGCGCGCAGCGTTGCGCAAACGCGGCGTGTTCACTGCAGAAACACAGCCCAAACTGGATGCACTCTTGCCCTTGGTGGCTTTGGGCACCGTGGCCGATGTGGTGAAACTGGACAACAACAACCGGCGTTTGGTAGCGCAAGGCTTGAAACGTATTCGCGCAGGTGCCATGCCTACCGGTATGTTGGCCTTGTTCAAAGCCGCTGGACGTGACGCACGCGTGGCCACCACCTTTGATTTTGGTTTTGCTTTAGGCCCGCGCATCAATGCAGCAGGTCGTTTGTCTGACATGACTTTGGGTATTGAGTGCCTGAGCACCGACGATGCAGGGCGCGCCGATGAACTGGCAAAGCAGCTCGACAGCATCAACCGAGAGCGCCGTGACATTGAAGGCGACATGCGCCAGCAGGCTATGGAAATTGCCGAATCATTGATGGACGACAGTGAGGACCCGCCACCCGCCATTTGCGTCTTCGATCCCGATTTTCACGAGGGTGTGGTGGGCATTGTGGCCTCGCGCATCAAGGACAAATTTCACCGGCCTTGCTTTGTGTTTGCGGCCAGCAATGCACTTGGCAAAGATCACGAACTCGAAGTCCTTGGCCCCTCCATTCCTGGTTTTCATTTACTCGACGCTCTCGACCTGATGGTCAAGAAGCACCCTCACCTCTTGCTGCGGTTTGGCGGTCATGCCATGGCCGCGGGCTGCACCATTGAAGAAGAACATTTGGAATTGTTTGAAGCTTGCTTCATGGAAGTGGCTGCACAGCTTTTGTCGCCAGCCACATTGCAACGCAAACTGGAAACCGATGGCCCCTTGGAAGCGCAATATCGACGCGTCGAGTTTGTCGATGTGATGCACAAGGAAGTGTGGGGCCAAGGCTTTTCGCCGCCAGTGTTCAGCGACGAAGTGGAAGTGGTGTCACAACGATTGGTGGGCGAAAAACATTTGGCCTTGAAACTCAAACACCAAGGACAGCCTGTGGATGGCATTTGGTTCGGCCGCATCGAGCCACTGCCTGCGCGTGTCAAGTTGGCTTACCGCCTGGATGTGGACGAATGGCAAGGCCAAAAACGTGTTCGCTTTATGGTGGAAGCGGCGGAAATTTAATTCAACTTCTGGCGTGAAATTTAACGCTTGGCTTGAAGTGCCTTTAGCACTGAAGGTGACACCAAGCCTTCCACTTTGCCGCCCAGCGTAGAAATTTCTCGCACCAAAGTGCTGCTAATGTGCTGTACCGATGCACTGGTGTGCAGAAAGACGGTGTCCACTTCGTGCGCCAAATGGCGGTTCATACCGGCCATTTGTGTTTCGTAGTCGTAATCTGTCACCGAGCGCAACCCCCGAACAATGACCCTTGCGCCTTGGCTGTGCACAAAATCGCACAGCAAACCATTGAACGACACCACTTCGACGTTACCCAAGTCTTGGGTTACCTCTTTGGCCAAGGCCAAACGCTCCTCCAAGGAGAACAAGGTTTTTTTGTGGTGTGCCACCGCCACGGCCACCACCACTTTGTCAAACATTTGCGCAGCGCGGTACACCACATCCTCATGACCCAAGGTGATGGGGTCGAAGGTTCCAGAATAAACGGCAGTGACTGAGCGACTCATGTGAACTCCTGATCAATGAAGGGCATTATCCCTCGACGGGTCTTTGTAGCAAATGGGCATGGACGGCGCCTGCCTTCATGTATTTGACGGGCTGCAAACCGCACGCGGCCAGTGCGTCGGCCTGCCACGCCACAGGCGCTTCCAAATAAACCCATCCGCCAGGTACGACAGCTTGCGCTGAAACCTGCAAGGCTTTTTCAAAATGCGATCCGTCAAAGGGGGGGTCTAAAAAGATCACATCCATGCTGTTGGGTGCCAGGCGCTGAAGGGCCATCATGGCATCGCCTTTTTGCACTTGAACCGCCGTGGCTGCCAACCGCTTTTGGGTCTGACCCAGCAAGCCCACCAATTGAGCGTCTTGTTCCAGCATGAGAACCGACTTGGCACCACGCGATGCTGCTTCAAAACCCAGTGCACCGGTGCCTGCAAAAGCGTCTACACAGCGCCAGTCCGTTAAGTCTTGGCCTAGCCAATTGAACAAGGTTTCCCGCACACGGTCTGGCGTGGGACGGAGTCCGGGCTTGTCAATGACTTTGATTTTGCTGCGTTTCCATTGGCCACCAATAATGCGCAACTCGTGTGAAGGGGAACCTGTCACTGGTTTGGTCACAGGTGCTGTCTTGTTGACGGGTTTGGTTCTCATAGGCCACAAGCTTAACGGCTCGAAGCAGGTCTGCTAAAACTTGGTGCAAAAAATCACTCAGGGGCCTTTCTGCCATGCTTTTTGGAGACAGGCTTGAGTTTTACTTAGAATGAGTGCCTAGCCAACGCCCATTTATGTTCAGTTTCTTTCGCTCCAAACCCAAACCAGACGCTGTTGAAGCCCCCACACCGGCGCCCAAAACGCAGGCGGCGCAAGTGGTTTCTGTGTCAGAAGTCACCGTTCAAGCAGAACAACCTCGTCAATCGTGGCTCAGCAAGCTTAAGGCTGGCCTGCGAAAAACAGGAAGCAGCATTGCCACTGTTTTCACGGGCACTCGAATTGACGATGCGCTTTACGAAGAATTGGAAACGGCCTTGCTCATGGCCGATACAGGCGTCAAGGCTACTGAATATTTATTGAACGACTTAAAAACCCGCGTCAAAGCGGCCAAGGCCACAGAGCCCTTGGCGGTCAAAGCACTGCTGATCGATGCCATCACCGACATGCTGATGCCCCTGCAAAAACAATTGCAGATTGGCGAGCAAAAACCCATGGTGCTGATGGTGGCCGGCGTGAATGGCGCAGGCAAAACAACCTCCATCGGCAAATTGACGCACCACTTGGCAGACCAAGGCGCCAGCGTCTTGTTGGCAGCGGCCGATACCTTCCGCGCCGCTGCACGTGAACAATTGGCGGTGTGGGCACAACGCAATACAGTAGAGATCATCAGCCAAGAAGGTGGCGATCCTGCGGCCGTTAGCTTTGATGCCGTTTCCGCGGGCAAAGCGCGTGGCCGTGATGTGGTGCTGGTCGACACGGCAGGCCGCTTGCCCACGCAGTTGCACCTGATGGAAGAGTTGAAAAAAATCAAACGTGTGGTGCAAAAGGCCGATGCGCAAGCGCCACACGAAGTGCTGCTGGTGATTGATGGCAACACGGGTCAAAACGCCCTCACGCAAGTCAAAGCCTTTGATGAAGCCTTAGGACTAACGGGCTTGATCGTCACCAAGTTAGATGGCACCGCCAAAGGCGGCGTGCTGTGCGCCATTGCCCGCGAAAAGCCCATTCCGGTTTATTTCATTGGCGTAGGCGAACAACTCGACGATTTGCAAACCTTCGATGCGCATGAATTTGCGCAAGCCTTGCTCAGCTAAATCGCACTGGGCTGAAAGGCGCGGCATGGATGCTGGTGCTTTCACCGGCCATCAACTCTGACAACAACACACCTGTGCCGGGCCCCGTGCTAAAGCCAATGTGCTGGTGACCAAACGCCAGCCACAAGCCCGGGCACTGCGGCATTTGACCAATCACAGGACGGCTGTCGGGCGTGGTGGGGCGTGATCCAAGCCAGTCACAACCGGCCACAGTGTCTTTCAAGGGGATGGCACTTCGCACGGCCTTTTCAGCAGCTTCCAATTGCGCAAGATTTGGCGCTGCATCGCGAACCGCCAACTCCACACCCGTGGTCATTCTGAGTACATTCTCACCTTCGCCGTTGACCATGGGGGATAGCACATAAGCACCCGCCGTGTCGTACACCGGCCGGTGCAAAGAGACTCCTTCTGCTGGTTTGAAGTGCCGGTGATAACCGCGCTCAAAGCCCATGTGGGCATTGAACTGTGAGGGCAATTGGCTGGCCTTCAACAAGCTCTCAGACCATGGCCCCATGGCCAGCACCAAATGGGGTGTCCGGTGTGCCGCACCCGTTGCGTCATGCCACTGCCAAGCTTTCGCTTGCTGCTGCAAAGCGCGCACTTCTGATTGTTGGAGCACGCCACCCTGCTTCACAAATTGATTTGCATAGGCCTTGACCACTGCACTTGGGTTGTCGACGGAAGATGCATCTTTGATCCAAAGTGCATGTTGGAATTGGCTTGAAAGGTGCGGCTCTAAAGATTGAATGTCATTGCCACTAATCGCATCTGCGGCTACAGCAAAGTTTTGCAAAACTTCTCGAGAAAATGCACTGCTGTTCCATGCTGTTTCATTTTGAAACAACCACAGCCAACCGTTTTCGCGCAAGCGATGTTGCGCAGCCGATTGCATCAACCAAGTTTTGTGAGTCTGCGCTGACAATTGAATCAAGCCATCCAAAGCAGCCGTGGTGATGTCAAAAGACTGCCGTCTGGCGTGCCACAGAAAACGCCACATGAAATCCAAATGCCTCAAAGCACTGGTCCGCACTTGCAAACCAGGTCCAGGCTTGAGCAACATGCGCGGCAAGCTTTGCAGCAAACCCGGACGGTTGAAAGGCAACAGCGAACTGCGCGACAACACGCCCGCATTGCCCGCCGATGTTTCTTCTCCGGGATGACGCCGATCAACCAGGGTCACTTGCCATCCCTTGGCTTGCAAGGCCAATGCGCAAGATACGCCCACCATGCCCGCACCGAGCACTGTGACTTGTCGACTGGTTTCGAAGGAATTCATGGGCTCATTTTGCTTCAAAAAAATGCGAGTTCACTTTCGACAAATCCTCACGATCAGCGCACTGACAGGTTTACAGCCAAGGCTTCGGGCTATATAGTGCCCCCACTTGAATGGGAATGGGTCAATCTGAATGCAGAAGTCGCGCTTGTATTTGTTGTTGGGTGGCTTGTGCTTCATCTTGATGGCCGGTATTGCTAGGCAGTTCAAAGCTGTTGAAACCAAAGCTGTTGAAACCA
>JACCDK011320229.1_pt1 | contig 19721 bp, 22 predicted proteins | sample 7445871 | NCBI WGS metagenome assembly JACCDK01 (sample SAMN15323436, study PRJNA562643) | freshwater metagenome | isolation source: river surface water | place: USA:Blue River Watershed | collected 2017-08-15
GAAACTTCAGGGAACGGATGAACGAGGAAGACACCCTCTGAAATCTCGAACTTAGAGTGGGAAAGTGTTAAACCTTGGGATAAAGTATCAAAACAAGTGTCCCAAGGGAAAATTGAAACCACTCTAAGACGCCTTAGTTCAGTCTCATGTACTACAATTAGTCTTGTAATCTCCAGAAGTACAGGATCTGTTTCGCCACTTGTATTGTTTGTGCCATCACTTGTGCCATCACTTGTGCCATCACTTGTGCCATCACTTGTGTTGTTTGTGATGCTTATGCCACCATGAATATGACAGACAAGACAACCACTAGAGCGAGGCAACTTGCATTGTTCACCTGACTTAGTAAGACTCATGCACCTTTCATCTTCATCCTTAGGCTTATGTACCCTACAATATAATTCTCCTGGTATAGCGTTCTTCCTACAAGGATATCCTGCTTTTGTCATAGCATCACATTTAGTAGCCATGTTAATTGCGTCGTGTAGTTGCGATAGTGATTCTAGGTATTTAGGGTTTATGGTTTATGGTTTAGGGTTTAGGTTTAGGGTTTATTATACCAATTTTTTTATTTTTTTCCGACATTTCTAAAAAATTTATTATGATGTTGTAAATTACTTAAAAACATATGATATCACTATATATATAAATATATAATGTCATATTATTCAATTAAAGACTTTAGTAGTCTTGTGTATAGTCAAGAAAATATTGAAAATAATACTAGTTCTGTAAACCCACATAATCACTTGATTAAACTTTTTGAATCTCATGGTTATAAAGATGATGATAATGTGATTGATTTTTTCTTGCTCCTTAAAAATGCACCAGATGAATTTTTTCTACCTGAAAATATGCCTCAAAAATGGAGTTTACGGACATATTCTACTGCTATGGAATCCTTGGTACTTATCATTAAACACGATAATGTAAAAACAATTCTTATAGATAATCTAGGAAAGGATGAATATGACGAACTTATTATTAGTATCAATAACCAGAAAAAAAAATACATGAACGAATACAAGAAAGAGAATAGAAAAAAGAAAAAAGATGATAATGATATAATTGATATCTATAAAGAAGGTATTAGTATGCCTAGTATACCTACACCATTATCTTCTTCTTTATCTAGCGAAAATGATGACAATAACGACGACAATAACGACGACAATAACGACGACAATAACGACGACAATAATGACGATAATAACGACGACAATAACGATAACACTAGCTATGATAGTGAAACTATAAAAGCTGGGATTAGAAGCGATAGTAAAAATATACCGCTTATCAAAGTACAAAAACGCATTCAGAGAATTGTTGATATGTTACATAATTATATGGAACAAGAATCAGATGAATTTAAAGTATTGTACCTAGATGTTGTTTGTGATCATCTTGAAAAGATTTTTAAAGATTACTAAATAAATAAATGCATATAACTATATATATTCGTAAGTTTATATTGAATAAAATTGGAAAACGAATGAAGTATCTACATGAATTAAATGTTCCATTGAGACAAAGAATAACATATAAACCCATATCATGGAAAACCATGTATTTATCAAACTCAAGTTTAAGGTTTGAAATTAAATACTTTTATGATGATAAAACATTACAGTTTTTATGTGATAAATACGAGAATTCACATTTTTTTTCATGAGATTATAATAAAATATGATCATAAAAGAAGAACTAAAAAAGGGTATAAAGCATTATATTGTTAAGAAAGATTACTCTGATGAAGCATTAGAAAAAAAATTAGGCAGCAAACTCACCAATAAAAGTATATCTAACATTATTGACCATGATGCTGATGTATTTACAGAAGAAGGTAAACTATTATTACGATTTAGAAAAAACGTTTTACCCCAAAAAAATGTTGAACAAGCTTATGATAATTTAATAGCTTTTGCTAAAAATAAAACAAGTACTAGAGGCACAACAAGTGCAACACCTAAAGGCATGAGAAATCCTGGAACCAATGTTCCAATTATGTCCAATATTATTGGATATTTTGATAAATGGACAATAGGCCAAAAACATATATTCAAAACATTAGGTATCAAACCACCATTCAATGTAAGAGTATCTTCCTTCACAGCCAAGTACCCCGATAAATGGGAAAAAGTAATTCCACTAGTTCAAGATATTGATAGAATGTATAAGAAATTAGCACCTTCTCATCATAAAAAACAATACAAAATGGCTGATGAAACTGCTTATAGAATATGTGGTACATCATTTACAACTGTTACAACCAATGTAAACCTTCAAACCGCTTGTCATACAGACTCTGGTGATTTTAAAGAAGGTTTTGGTAACTTAGTCGTTATTGAAAAAGGAAAATATAAAGGAGGTTATACTGTATTTCCTCAATATGGTGTTGGTGTTGATGTAAGGACCGGAGATTTCCTGGCTATGGATGTACATCAAGTACATGGAAATACCAAGATGATTCCATTGTCAAAAGATGCTATTCGTATGTCTCTTGTCAGTTACTTGAGAGAAGATGTACATAAAAAAAGTAAAGGAACTGGTCCTGATCATATAAAGAAAAATATTAATACTATGCAAAGAATTCATGCAAAATATCAAAAAATAAAACATGGTGGTAACACTAATTTATAAAGAAATATACTAGTATATATCAATATATAATATATAATGAACAATTACCTCTTATACTCGGATTTACATAATCAAATGAATTATGGGAATGGGTTTGGTCATGGTCATGGTCATGGTCATGGTGATGGGAATGGTGATGGGAATGGTGATGGGAATGGTGATGGGAATGGTAATGGTCATGGTTATGGTTATAGTCCTGCTTCTAATCCCGCAAAAAACGGATCAAGCATGAAAACAGAAATACTTAAAAATACATTCTATATTACGTACATTTTTCTACTCACTACAGGAACAATTACTTTTATTGAATCTTTACGTACATCTAGTCCTACAATACGACATATTATGAATATTGAAACATGTATTTCTATAGTTGCAGCTTACTTTTATTCTCAGTTCATTGATATACTAAAAGCTAGTGAAGCAAATAAAGATAAAGAAATACCTTACGCCGCTATAAACATTACAAGGTATACTGATTGGATGATTTCAACTCCACTAATGTTATTTGTTTTGTGTATGGTTTTAGGTAGCGAAAAAAAGAAACCTTTCACTTTCTCTATATTTTTTATTGTTCTATTATTAAATATCGGTATGTTGGTTTCAGGATATCTTGGGGAAATCAATAAAATTGATAAGATTTTAGCATTGTTTGTAGGATTTGCCTTATTTTTTGCTATGTATATATTCATTTGGATGGTTTTTATGAGCTCCGGTAAAAATAGCTTTGGGGCTAATTTGAGCTATTTTACATTCTTAATTGTATGGTCTATTTATGGTATTGTATATATGATGGATGAAGAAAATAAAAACATTGTTTATAATATACTCGATCTTATTGCTAAAGCATTTATGGGAATATTCTTCTGGATGTATTTTACCAAAGCTATTATATTTTAATATCTATATGAATTTCAATACCTTTTCTGTCAGACAAGAATACATAACCCCTATTAAGTTACGAGATAGGATTGGTAGGGGATGTGGTGAAGGTATATATATTAAAAATGGTCCTGCGTGGAAGCAACTTCATGATAAAAAAGATCACCCTTTTGATTGTAATGGTTTTATTACAAAAATAACATTACAAAATGGCGAAGCATACTACCAAGGAAGATATATAAAATCTATATCTAATAATAAAAGTAAAGCATTTAAAGGTCCATTGGGATTATACCCAATCGCCAATGTAAGCAATACAAATATTATATACTGGGGTGGGAAACTAGTAAGTTTTTTTGAAGGTGGATCTCCTTATCTGATTGATTTTAATACATTAGATACATTGGGTACTTTACATGGATATAAAGATGGTTTCCCAATATATGGATTGAACTGTGGAAATTGTGTTAATGCTCATCCATTCAAAGATCTTATAAATAATAGACTCATATTAATGGAGTTGAGTTTCTTACCCGGTAAAACAATTATTATATTCAAAGAATACGACAATATGTGGAACATTGTTCATGAAACTAAAGTATTCATTGATGCATTCTTTTATACACATGACTTTGTTGTCACGAATGAATATTATATATTTTGTCATCATCCATTACACATTAACTTAAATAAAATAATAAAAGGATCAGGTATAGCAATGTGTCTTGAACAAGATAATATAATGCAGAATTATATATACTATGTTCATAGAACAACTGGTAAAATTACCAAGATAGTTTTACAAGAAAAAGGGTTCATTTCTCATTTATGTATGAGCTATAATAATAAATATATATATGGTATATTATATCCTAAATACATGGAATTTAGAAAAGGAAAACTTATAAAGGTTTCTAATGGTACAGGAAATTTACAATGTGTTTCTAATTATTGGTGCGAATTTCCTAATCTCATTGGTAAAAATATATTTCTTACCAAGTCACTTGCAAATAATCACCCTATGCAATGTATATCAAAAATACATAATGATGATAGTGTTGAAGATATATATATTGGAAGTGACAATGAATTTGTTGGTGAACCTATTGGTGATATTAAAGGAAATGTATATTTCCAAAAATATGATACATTGAAAAAAGAAAGCTGTTTATGTGTTTATAGTAATGATGGTAAACTTATATCTAATTTACATATATCTGATGAGTATGTACCATTAGGTCTTCATGGGAGTTTTATTGATTTTTGATTATGGTTTTTTTGAATTTGGCGTATTTAATATCCCTCCTTGGATGTCTACTTAGTCTAAATTCCGCCATTCCATTCTTCCTATGCCAAATACTTCCAAACTCTGGATATCTTTTATATAAGTCTTTAGCTGCCTTCTCATTTACCTCTAGTCTTTCTTTAGTTGCACCTAATCCTCCATTAGGATTTTGATACTTCGTCTTTATACATATATCATTATATCTCACTACGCCTCCATCTTTCAAATAATATAAAATGGATATTTCATAGTCTTCCTTTTCACCTAAAGTTGGTATTATATCTCTATCATATCTATTTATAAATCCATAAAATGCACCAACCAAAAACTTGAGATTATATGATATCCCCGTCTTCATGAAAAAGGCATTATATACTGGATAAACTCCCCATATATATAAGTTCTCCTTTTTACATTCTTGAAAAGCATTTTTAATAAATTCATTTATATTTGTTACTTTTGTAAGCTTATCATTATTTTTTTTATATAAACCAGCTATATCATCATCTATTGATACAATATGTGTTCCTTCAGGAAAATATTTTACAATATACTTTCTTTGCGGTGTTATTCCTCTTTTACCTATGATGATTTTATTATAATTATCCCGGGGTATCATTGATCTATAAACTTCTGCTTCTTCTTTATCTGCTACAAATATATGTATCTTTCTTGTATCTACACCACCATCCTTTAAAGTCTTTAATGTTTTTTCCTGTAATAATTTGCTTCTCTTGTAAGTTGGAATAGCTATTACGTATGACATTCTTAAGTTTTTATTATATAATAATATATATGGATAATTATACTTTTTATAAACCACATATAAAACCAAAAGATGCATTAATTCAGCAAAGCTTAGAAAATACTTTTAATAGTATTTTTCAAAATTTTACATTTGGATCAGGATCTTCTGTTTTACATAAAATGATTGGATTGTGTTTTGTAAAATCCACTATACCTACATCTGATAAATAAACAAATGTATTTCAAATGCTTATTTTTTTTTATATATATATTTATAATGATACCTATAGCTCATAGAGGTCTTAAACCTGAGAATTCTATGAAAGGATTTCAGCGTAGTGTTAATTTAGGATTTAAAGCTATTGAGTGTGATGTTCATTTGACAAAAGATAATGTTCCTGTAGTCATTCATGATGAATATATTGAAAAGAACAAACAAATTATATATATTCAAGATTGTTTTGTAAAGGATATTGTTAAATACAAAATACCTACATTGGAAGAAGTTTTGTACTTTCTTAATACATATGGAAAAAATGTTCATTTGTATATAGAAATTAAAGATATAGGTGAACTAAACAATAAAAAAATTGTAAAAAATGTTTTAGAATTAGTTCAAAATTTAAATATGATTAATAATTGCTCCATAATAAGCTTCAATACAAAAGTTATAAAATTGGCAAAAACTATATGTCCTGAGATTACTACAGGAATAATTTGCAGTATTATGGGATGTTCCGATTTTATAAATTTAGTTAAAAATTCTAATGCAGATACATTATGGATATATTATGAATTAATAACTGATAATTTCATGAAGATTTGTAATGATAATAATATACATGTTGTGGCATGGACGGTTAATAAGAAAAGAGATATGAATCAGTTGAAAAAATTAGGTGTAAAAAGTATAGTAAGTGATAGTGTGAAGGCTTTATATATTTTATGATTTATTATAGCGATATTGTCCTTTTATTGTTTTTAAATATACTTTTTGATTCTTAGATCTTATATATTTCCCTGTTTTATCTTTATAGACAGTATAGGCTTTTTTATTGTAAGTTAGTTTGTTCTGTTTTGTTATAGAACCACCTGTTTTTTCTGTACATGATTCAAAATTTGGACCACTTACAGTTAATAATTTTAGTTTTGTAATATTATTCAACTGGTATCTTGTTTCAATATCCATTACGGGATACAAGATGAAAGGTGAACCATGATAAAAGTTGGCTTTTTCAATCACTTTAAAAAAACTACTTATTTCTTTATAATTTACTGGAATAAAAGTCTTTTCAAATGTATTTGCATTGGAAGGTCTTATTAAAAAGGTACGTCTATTGACGTATACAAGTGCATTATCTTTGTCATAAATATACTCTTCTTTTTCGTAATTGTTTGTAGTATTGTCTATTTCTTCTATACCTCGGTTCTTGAAATCATCTGGAAGTCTTGATAAGTCTGGTACTTTAAATCGTCCATCTTCTCCTGATATTTTTTTTAATAATCCTGGAAATGGATCATGTACATGATAAAAGTTCAATATAGTATCTGTTTTTCCTTCTTCTTCAGGTATAAGTCCCTTTGGTAGATATCTAGGAGACCCTATTGTAAATATTTTTATTTTTTGTATTTGCGGTGTAGTTATATCCATGTCCATTTGTAGTTTTAAGAATGCACTATGAACTAATAAAGATCCATGAGAAATACCCACAACAATTACTGTGTTTACATCTGTTTTTTCTATATATTTCTTTATACAATTTTGTAATTTGAAAATTTTTATATTACTATAATATTTATCTGGGATATAACCATGTTTATTTAAGGCTTGAGCATCTTTTCCTAATTGACTTATATCTTTTATAAGACCTTTTGATGAATAAGAAATTAGTTCGTAGTATACATTATTATCTTTTTTCTTACAAAAATCCTGAATATCTCCTCCTACACCTTCTATCATTATTATTGCTGTCTTTTCTAAATTATTAAACTTAAGTTGTTCAAGGGTGTGTTGTGATTTTGTAAAATTATTAGGTAGCACTTTATTTTTTCTGCTATAACTAAAAAAAGTAAACATATTATAATATTATGATATAATAATAATGTCTTCTCAAGAAATAATTAATGTTGAAATTGAAACACATTTAAATGATGAAGTATTAGAATATGAGTTGATAAATGCTGAATTTGAAACACATTTAAATGATCATGAATTTATAAAATACCTTGAAGATGAAAAGTTGATAAATGCTATTAATTCTATTATTGTTGATGATGAACTATTAAAAAACAAAACTACATATATAGACTTTATAAATGCTATTAATTCTATTATTGTTAGTGAAAAAGATAAAATTTCATTACAAAATATAAATATAAATAAGATTATAAGGATTGCACTTGTTTTGGCGAGAAACCACGATATAAGTATAACAGCATATACTGACAGTACTACTGATTATTATATCGAAAAAACTATTAATATCCTTTTAAACCTAATAAATAACGATGATACTAAAAAGTTAATAAAAGAATATAATAGTGTTTATGGTAAACCAATTCCTAAAGATCTTGAAGGTATAATTAATAGTTATGTGAATATAAATAAGACTCAACCTCTAAAAATATCTCAATCTCAATCTCTAGTTCCACCTGTTCATGGTGGATCCAAAAAAAAGAAAATAGGCAGAAACAGAAAACCCTCTAATTAGATAAGTAGTTTATATTATTTAACTTTGCAAATTTTATTGTATCTTCATATGTCTCTTTGGTTTTTACGCGCAACTCATCTAATAATGATGTTAATGTAGATTCTTTACTTAAATCTCCTTCACGTTTGGCTTGTTCAAGATTCTGTTCTATTTTTTCTACTTCTTTAGTCATCTGTTTTACCTTTGTCCACATATTTTGAAATTCTTGGATAATTGCTGGTGGGGTTGTTTGTGGTGGGGTTGTTGGTTGTTTTTGTGCTCCTGCTTTTCTTGCTGCAGCAAATGTCATACTTTGTAAATCAGGTAGATTTATATTTTGAAAATCTGTATCATCTACATTAGTAGATTGTTGTTGACTTAAATAACCTATAGGCTTATTCAAAACAAGAGTTTTTGTATGTGTTTTTAAAGAATTCAACATATCTTTGTATATATTCCTTTCATTCAATAATTCTCTGGGAATATCATCTGTCTCTTGCATAAGTGCTTCTGTATCTTTTTGTACTTCTTCTACAAACTTCTGAAAACTTGCTGAGTTCATTGTTGTAGCATCACTCTTTAATAATACCATAGTATTTTCTATTCTTCTAGCTATACGACTATAAGATTTAGCCATATGTTTAGAACGTTCCCCTCTCTCTGCAAATTGAAAATACCTCTGCATAGCTGAAAGAATCGCTGAAGATACACCAAATATAGAAGTTATTATTGGAAGTGTAATAGGTGTTGCTGATGAATCATCTGTATTTGTACTTACATTTGCAACAGATGTTAAACCTGTTATACTTGTCAAAATTAGTAATGGTATAGAAAGTATATTTGCTCTTTTTTTCATATTTTTGTAATGTCTCCAGTAAGCGTCCCTTCGTCTTTTACAATCTAAGGCTACTGACCACATATGAAATGGTAATGGATCATCATCGTAATTATTTTTTAAAATATTTATATCTATTGCAGTATTCTCCATTTTATACCTTTATATTACTTGTTTTTATTATACAAACATGTTGTAAGCATACTTCTTATGTTGTTTATTATACTCGTTACACTCGTAATGCTTGTAAGTATATTCGATATATTTGCTATGTTTATTAATTTTGTTGTTTGTAAGTTTTTATACTTATTTAAATCTAAATTGCCTTTAGATGCATCAATTAGTACATTTATTAAACATGATACTAAATTATTATCTATCATTGCATTTATGCCTTTGATTACATCTGGTGATAATATGTCATCACTTGTACCCGTGATACCATCATCTCCTTTTGCTAAATCAGATAGTATACTTATTACTATTGTTTTTTTCTCATCACCATTTAATGAATTCAACTTATCAGCTTCTTGCATCAAATATCCTAATACATCTACTGCACTTTCTACATTGATTTTCTTTGTTTGAATTGCTTCAAATATTTTTGTTTTAATTTCTTCCATATACTTCTAAGTATATTATAAATAATAAAACCCTCTTCTTTTTTTGCTTTTTTTTTGTTTTTTTTTGGCTTGTTGGGTTTTTATCTTACATATTATCAATCATCTCATCAACTTGATACAGCATTTCTAAAATTTCTGATTTGACCTCTTCCATATTACCCTTTGCTATGTACAACTCTCTATTCAGTTTTTCCCAGTAGTATCCAAGCTGCAAGATATATTCATTATGTAATTCCTCTATTTCTTCCATCCACTCAGAGACTTCATCATATTGTAACTCGTCATTTTCTTGAATTGCTTTCAGCAAGAAACTCAAAAGCGTCTGGATCCTTGATAGCGTAGTTGACATTGTATATATATCTGAGAATGAGTGTTTAAGTAAATCTTATCAAATTTTTTCAAGTACCTCTATTAAATGTGAAATTAGCAGGACGACTTGTGGTAAAATATCCACAGCATTTGCATGTATAATAATAGCTTGATCGATGATAATCTCCATTATCTTCCGCTACATAATCATGACCCTTGTCATTACACAACTCTTGTAGAATATCTTGTTCTATCTTCAATTTCTTCTTTTCATGAGCTAGAGCATCCTCATATTCATATATAATTTTTTTTATCTTCTGGACCTTATCATATTGCATATTTATGTCTAGAGACATTAGTGGATTCTGATTGATAGGTATTTCCAAGTATAGTGGATATATTGGGTTAATTGTTGATGTATATTGCATTTTCAAATTTTTTTTATGTAATGGTGTTGTATATCACTTAAAGATAGTTTAATAATGGTGCTTATAAGGATGGAACTTATCAGTAAAACAAATAGTACTAACACTTTATATATGTTATCTGGTCTATCCCCTTATAGACATCCTTATATTTCTAATGTATGTTTTATGAATAAAGATAATAAAGCTATTATTAAACAACTTTATATTGAACCTTATAAGCCTATTGAGTTCATTGGACCATCACTAGATGATATAAGAAAAGTTTATATAAGTAGCAATAATAAAGATGCATTTACTTCTGAAAATGCCAAGTTGATTATAAATGAAAATAATATACTTCCGTTGATTGAAAACAAAGATGCCATTGATACACTTGGGCTCATTGTTTATGACGTAAATATTAGAGAGACACTTAAAGATCCATTGATTATAAAAAGAAATATTGATAAAGGTATATTGGAATATCACTTATATAAAGAGCATTTGCTATTAAACTCTTTGTTCTTTACGCTTTATGGATCTTTTGGGCTTATATTCATTATGCCTAATTTATGTATATCATTTACTATGGGTGGATTGATTAATATGCTTTATTTATTTATGCTTTACAAACAGATAGATAATGTTGGAAAGAATAATGAAGGAATATACAATTATATTACCAGATTGAGTGTAATATTTTTGATTGCGTATTTATACCATATTAAAATGGAATTATATGATTATAAGCAGATTATTAGTGCGTTTTTTGGATTCATGACAGGTAAATTGGCATTTTATAGTACTCCAAAGAATTAATTAATCACAGGATGACTTCTCTAACAACAGAGTCTTGTTATTGATAAACAGCAATAAAAGCTGTCTCTTTACGGGCTTTCTCGTCTTTTTATCTTCATATAGATTCTCTAGCCATTCATTAATATCATCGTATTCATCTTCATCTATATCATTATTATCAATCATGAGTTGCTTATTTTTCCTAGAATGGTACTTCAGTACTCTGTACCCTTTATTTATAAGCTCATCTAATGTTTCTTCCTTATCAGTCACTATCCATTTACCATCAACATATTGTTCCATAAGCTCGTATCTTAAACTTTTCATTTTTATATTGTGGTTTTCTGGATGCTCTGAATCAAAATGTATAGATTCAATCAGTGGTACAATATTGTTAGTTATAAGACATGATGTGAGGAAATCATGGGATAAATAATCCATATTCTCGCACCCAAAGTTTTTTACATTGAATATGAAATTTTGTTGTATACTTTGATTTTCAATATTTACTGTATTGACTGGCTTGCCTTTCAGCTTTTCCTCAAGAACTGCTATCTTTTCTTTTAATAAAGATACCTCAGATGTTGATTGATCTATCTTTGTACACTTTTTCTTATGATTGTATTTGCTTTGTGGAGACGAAAAAATCTTACCACAATGTTCACATGATGATGATTTCTTCATTTCTAGTTTAATTTCAAGATTGCTTAATAAATCTGTCTGCGATATGTCATTTAGAGTTGGTTGACATATATTCTTCCTCTTCAAATGGTTCTTAAGATTGCCTAAAAGGTCAGTCTTGTAGCCACACCTCTCACACATGTAAGCCATTTTATTATATTCGTTATATACTTTTAAATGAAAGATACACTTTTTTTAAATAAAAATACACTTTTAAGTGTATTATTCATTTGAAATAATTAAATGAAAGATACACTTTTTTTAAATAAAAGATACACTTTTTGATACACTTTTTTTTTATAAAAATGGCTATTACCACGATATCGTAATAAATCAAGGATTTTTTTTAAATTTTCACGACAATTATTTAAAATTTCCTTGTGTGGTTTTTTTTTATATTTTTTTTTTATAGCATTTTAAAATGAAATAAAATCTTAAAAAGTTTTTAAAATCAACAAAAAAAATACAAAAAAATACAGAAAAGTATGGTGTATAATAAAAAGGTTTTTTTAGATAGTTTTAGCGTCATAACCAGTGTTTATTTTATTTGTTTTATTTGTTTCGTGGACGCTTATTTTATTGACCTTTGAGTACACTGATATTTTCAAAATAAATATTTTTGAAAGAAAATAAGAAGTGTTTCCAATAGGACATATGTGAATATTATCTTATTTCTTATAATTAGAGCAATGAAGAATAAAATGAATAGTAATATGTGTCCATTAGAGATTGTATACTTCATGTTTAAATGAACTGTGGAACTATTTATTATAAAGTTTATTTTATCTCCTGTATCTTTCGGGAAAAGAAGTTCAATAAAAGATTGTAGTAGGGGCACAGAGAAAGATGGACTTTTATTTACAGCATAGCGAATATCAAAAGAAGTCTTGACGACTTGTTTGCTTGTAGAAAATTTATTTAGACCAGGAACAAGTGAAGCATCAGTATCAATGATATAACGTAATTTATTTATGGAATAGTATTGTGTCAAAAGTTTAGCAGCTTCAACATTGATAATGTATGCAGAGAGCCCTGATAAATAATCTACGGGAACAATATGAACATCTCTGGGTTCCAATATATTGTAAGGTGATATGTTTATAATACATGGTTTGTTTTGTAATTTTCCTATGAAGTTCTGAACTTTTTGTAAATCATGAAAACTTTCATCAATAAAATTAACATCGTCTTCAAGTATCATATACCATGTATTTTGATCTATCGATTGTGCAATATGATTCCATATAAAGATATGTGAAAATGAAGCACCTATAAAACCTTTAGAGCATACGAGTTTTTGACAAATAGTACTAACACGATCTTCTATAAAATCTTGGGGTAGTTTTTTACCATTAACAGCATTAAACCGGGTATATTTTAGACCATAATCATCCATATTTTGTGTGAACCGTCTTCTAAATTCTGTAATATTACAACATTTGATTTGATAATACCGGAAGAACTCAATATGAGACTTTCCACGGTTTTTAATGATATTTCAAGAGGAAAACGAATTAGTTTAATTAAATGGAAGTCTGGTAGAACTGTGACATCTTCTGAATTATGTAAGATACCTGGAATGGTTGATTTTTATGAATCTTTGACTAAGAATGTTGGTGATATTGTCAATGAAAAGGTTTTCACAACTAATTATGACCAATCAACTACATGTAGTATGTTGATATATGAAAAAGAAGGAGATTTTATTAATTGGCATTATGATGTGAACTATTTCCGTGGAAGATTTTTCACATTAATAATTCCTATTACATTAGAAAAAACATGCACTGATTTTAAGTATAAGCTGAATGGTGAAGAGTATTTCGTTGAACATGGCAAATCTATTCTCTTTGAAGGGGAGAAATTATTTCATATGGCTTCTAAACAATGTGATGGGAAGTTTAGAGCTGTTTTAGCATTACAATACGTAACAAGTAATGAAATTGATTTTACTAAGCTTGCATTTTTACAAACGAAAGATAGTTTTGTATATAAAGGGTTTACTACAAGAGATTATGCTGTATGGTTAGTTCGGTTATTGCATACAACAATATACTTTTTGTTTGCATTTTACATATTTGTATTTACAACACCAAAATATGATATGTTGTACATTATATTGTTCTTAATTATTTTATTAAACTGGATTTTATTCAGAGGAGAGTGTATATTGGATTATGTTGAGAAAGTTTTGATGAACTCATCATATAAAATTGGTACAAGTATTTATGATCATGTGTATTTAAACATAATACATCCCAAACTTATCATATTATTAAATATCCTAGTATTGATCAACATTGTCATGATTATTTGGAGAGCTCGGAATCTAAATATAGTTTGGAAAGTTATTTTGATTGTAATAATTAGTACGTTAATACTAAGAAATGAAATAATAAATCGATCTAATACTATGTCTTACTGTATTACTACCTAAAGCACTTAAGAGAAAATGAAGTTAAAATGTTTTTATATAAAGAATAAAAAGTATATAAGCATAAGTTATGTGTTATAACTATGGAAGGATAGAGACATATGCAGTAAATTAGAAAAACAATTGTAAATAAACTGCACACGATATGATGTAATTTTATTTTTTTCTTGACATAGGTGGCGTATAAGATAACAGTTAGTCGCGGCTGCTTATAACGGTCGAGCCCCGGGGCAGCACCGGGTACGCCAACCTATTCATTCATTCATAATTATACTTTTTCGAGTTCGAGATGTACTTCTGAAGATTTTACTCCAGATGGGTGTTCTTTAGATGGGTGTACTTCTGATGACTGTTTTGTTTTTATGACAAAACATGCTAAACATATCCATAAAGCGAATAGAGATGATGATACAATCAATAATATTAGACCAATATTATATTTTCCATCAATCGATATAAGAAATAGACCACTTATAAATGTAAGAGCAATCATCATGAAGAAGAACATCATACATAAGATGTAGTGCATCATGTTGAATTATTTTTGTTTTGCATAAGTTTTTTTGTGTAATTTAAAGATCAGAATAAATCAAATTTTTAATAATTATAAGCTACAGAATATATTATGAAACATTTTTTTATCATTATGATTGTACCATATATATTTGATATGTGTGTCAATATTGGAATAAGAACTGGAGCAGGAGCAAGAACAGGAGATGATGGAGCTAAAGAGACGAATTTTAAAACAAAAGAAATGAATACTGGGAATTGGGACGAGTATTCATTACAATGCGACTTGAAAAAGTATAAGTCAGAATATAAATGTGGGGAAACATTAAAATTTAGTTTTAAATGAGATGATATTGTTTTTATATTTGTTTTTTTTGTATGTTATTATTAAATAATGGATACTGCTTCTGTTGTTGTTTCTGGTTTATGTTTAATTGTTCTAATAGTGGTGTCAATCATATTATATGTCAAAGCAAGCAATATGAAGAGCAACTTTAATATTCACATGAGAGATATGGTGGATCAAATTAATGATGCACAGTATTATGCTTATAAGTTTGATAAAAAACAAGAAGAAAATGTAAAAAATTTAGATGAAAATGTCATCTTAATGGATGAGAAGATTGGAGGTGTACATGCCAATTTTGAGACAACAACTAATAACATACATACTGACTTGAAAAATATTGATGCTAAATTCACTGATTCTTCAAATAAATTTAATTTGAAAGATATTGAGATGCAAAATCAAATAAATCAAATTGATAGTAAATTAAAAGATTCTTATTCTGTTTTTGCGGAGAAAGACTTGATTCTTCAAAATGATATATTATCAGCTAATAAGAAGATCAATGATGTTCAATCATCTATTAGTTCTAAGAATGTGGAAATTCAAGGTGAAATTTCCAAGATTGATAAGAAAATCCAAGATACGGCTACTGCATTAAACTCTAAGGAATCACAGATACAATCCAAAATTTCTAATCTGGATAAGCTCATGTACGATGCTACAGGAAAACTGTCTATGAAAGATGAGTTTCTTCAAAACGAAATAAACCGTATAGATAAAAAATTAACTTTGACGACGGACTCTTTATCATCTGTACATAATCAGTTAAGAAACGATGTGAAAACCTTAGAGCAAAGTGGTTTAACAGCAGATAAACTTGCTAAAGGTGTTCCTAATATAAAAGCAAATAGAGTGAATGTAGGTGATCAGTACGCTTTTTCTGAGGATAATGGGTCAATGAATATTTCAGCAGGAATGAATAATGTAATTCAATTTAATAAGGATAAAACCACAATTTTGAATGGAAGGCTTGTATCCTTTGATGATGCTGTTTTTAATAAGAATGTTACAATAATGGGTGATGCTTTGTTATCTAAAGGTGCGAGTATAAACTCTACTATCAAGGTAATCCCCGATAGTATGGGTGCTTTTATTGAGAAGAATTATAATCCAAGTGTTACAAATAATAGATATGGGATGGGACAATGGGCAAATGATACACGTTTGTATGCAGGAGGTGGCAATCCTCAATCTTCTGTAAATATGTCTATAGCAAAAGCAAATAATACATTTGAGGATGTATTAAAAGTGAAGGCGGATAAATCCGTAGACATAATGGGGCAACTTAATGTTCAAAAGAACTTGTGTATAGGACAGAATTGTATAGATGATGTTACTTATAGAAAAATAGCTGCAAGTGCTGATCCTGTGAATTCTAGTATATCTGTGACGAATGGTTGGTTGAAATCTGGTGCAAATTTGACAAATGTACCTGAGGGATATTCTACAGGACTTCATGCAATGGATATATATACCGAAGGAAATGTTGCAATTGGGCAAAAAGGATCTATATCAGCTTCTATTGACAAAACAGGTAATGCAAATTTCAATGGAATGTTGAAGGTATCAGGTAATACAGTAATTAATGATACATTAACAGCGAAGAATAAGATATGTATAGATGATCAATGTATAGATAAGTCGCTTTTGGTTAATTTATTGAAAAATGTAAATTTGCAAGCTTCACCTGCACCTGCACCTGTTCCATCTCCAGCTCCTTCGCCTGTTCCTGCGTCACTCCCCGGAGATATTAATAAAGTTTGGGGAGGGCAAGGAAATCATGAAAATCCAGTCGATAATAATATAAATCAAACCGAAGAAATGTGTAGACAAAGAGCATTGAAGAGTGGTGGAAAGTATGTTGCTTGGGGTTATCGTAATGAATCACATCCTCAACCAGAGTGGCGAAAAACATGCTTTTTATACACTGCTCCATTTGCACCATTCAAAGGAAATAATGATGATAAAGCTCATTCTACAGGTTGCTTGAATCCTGGTGAGAAGGTCGAATGGGGATGTAAGACAAGTGCTCCTGCGCCTGTTCCATCCCCTTCACCTGCACCTGCACCTGTTCCATCTCCTTCACCTACTCCAGCACCTGCAGGAAGGATTATTATTGGTACTTTACAAAATAGTATACACACCATTGTAGTATCTTCTAATGGAACTGTTTATACAACTGGATCTAATGAATACGGACAACTAGGAAATAATAGTACTACAAATTCTAGAGTTCCACAAAATATATCGAATTTTGGTTCTCTTGTGGGCAAAAGAATCATAGCAGTTTCTGGGTCATATTATCATAGTGTTGCCCTTGATTCGACGGGACGTGTACACGCATGGGGAGCTAACAGTTCCGGTCAGCTAGGAAATAATAGCACTACTAATTCAAGTATTCCGATTGATATTTCTGGGTTTGGATCTCTTAGTGGAAAAACAATCGTGGCCATTGCTTGTGGAGGAGCACATAGCATTGCCCTTGATTCGACGGGACGCGTGCACGCATGGGGACAGAACACTTATGGTGGGCTAGGAAATAACACTACTACCCCATCGACTGTTCCGATTGATATATCTGGTATATCTAACATATTATCGTCCATCTATGGAAAAACGATCGTGGCCATTGCTTGTGGAGCATATCACACCCTTGCCCTTGATTCTACGGGACACGTGCACGCGTGGGGATACAACTATCATGGTGAATTAGGAATAGGAAATACAAACTCTACACAGAAAACTCCAATCGATATTTCAGGTAATGGGTCATTACAAGGCAAGATTATCAGGGCCATTGCTTGTGGAAACCATCATACCATTGCATTAAATTCAGATGGGGGCGTGCACGCGTGGGGATACAACATGTTAGGCCAGCTAGGAAATAATAGTACTACAAATTATAGTAATCCAATTGATATTTCTTTATCTGGGTCTATTAATGGTAAAACGATCGTGGCCATTGCTTGTGGTTCCCACAACACCCTTGCCCTTGATTCGACGGGACGCGTGCACGCGTGGGGATACAATTGGGGAGGTCAGCTAGGAAATAACTCGACCAATAACTCAAGTATCCCAATCTATATATCTGGTTTTGGATCTCTGAGTGGAAAAACGATCGTGGCAATTGGTGGTGGTGCTCATCACAACCTTGCCCTTGATTCGACGGGACGCGTACACGCATGGGGACGCAACGATTATGGTCAATTAGGAGATGATAGCAATTCTACCTCTTTGGTTCCTAAGTTGTCTTTTAATATTACCTAATGTTCTTCTGATCGTGGTCTTATGCCTGCGCCTTATACTACAGAATGGTTTACATCTCCTATTCCTGGTATGTCCTGTAATGAATTATGTAAAAGTAAGGGTCGTGTATTCGATGTCCAAGAATCACAACATGTCGGTAATCAATATGGTAGATCATTTTATCCAAATAAGAAAAATGGTGAGAATTGGGTATCAATTGAATGTAGTTCAACCGATAATAATACTAACTGGGGAGCTAATGGTGGTGCACCAGATGGAAATTGGAAATTTTCAGCATGTCACGTAAACTGTGCTTGTAAGTAATAGTGCCAATATAATACATCAGACAAACTTAATGTATACCCCCTTTTTTATTCTTTTTATTATTCGATTAATTTTCTTAATTAATCGTATGAATGGTATTGAATGTGGAAAAATAATCGTATTGGGTTTTTATAATCGTAAGAATTTAGGCGATGATTCATACATGTATGCTATGAATTGTATATTTGGGGTTAATCTGGATTTTTACTGCATGGATGATATATCAGAGATCCCATTGAATACTAGTACAATTATATGCGGTGGTGGGGATATTATTAATGATTATTTTATGAAGAAAGCAGAGAAACTACTTGCTAATTTTGTAGGTAGAGTTTATGGAGTTTCTATAGGGATTCCTTATGAATCATGTGCTAAATATTTGTTATTATTTGACCATGTATTCATGAGAAGCAAAAAAGATTATGATATAGCGGTTTCTGTATTAGGAAGAAAAAATGTAGATTTATGTCCCGATATAAGTTGGATACTAGCATCAATGGTATATTCATATCCAAAAAAGGTGATGAATAGTCTTTTCAAAATAGGTCTATCATTAAGTCAACCATATTTTTTGAATAATGAAGATGAATTAAAAAATATTATAAATGCCATCAAAAATATATCAAGACCCGTAGAATGGCACTTACTAGCTTTTAATTACAACGAAAATAACCCACTTGAATGTGATAATATTCTTTTTGATAAACTTACTGCTGAATTAGGAGAATTAGGAAAATCATCTAATATTATTAGACCATGCTTGAAAACTCCTTTGGAAATGCTGAATTATATAAAAAATAATATTGATTTACTCGTAGGCATGAGATATCATGCTATTGCATTTGCTCTTATTACTGGTAAGAGAGTAATACCTATCATATCAAGTAGTAAAACTGAAAATATATCATATGACCACAATCTCGAACCTATTGAAATCAAAGATATATCATACGTAATA
>JACCDK010188860.1_pt1 | contig 19687 bp, 22 predicted proteins | sample 7445871 | NCBI WGS metagenome assembly JACCDK01 (sample SAMN15323436, study PRJNA562643) | freshwater metagenome | isolation source: river surface water | place: USA:Blue River Watershed | collected 2017-08-15
ATGGTGAACGCCGTGCGTGTGCCGGAAACTATGCGACTTGAAACACTAATGGTTGACCTTCGCGCTAGAGGCTTACAGATGGCCATTGTGGTTGATGAATACGGCGGCACCGCAGGCGTGGCAACTCTTGAGGATTTGATTGAAGAGTTGGTTGGCGAACTAGGTGACGAACACGATCGCGCGAAGCCGGGTGTCACTCGAGGAGCAAACTCGACAATATTATTTCCCGGCATGGTTCGCCCAGATGAACTGCGAGAAATGGCAATCAAGATTCCGGAACATGGTTCATATGAAACCGTCGGCGGGTACATCATGGCGAAGCTGGGGCGGATTCCCGAGGTTGGCGACTTGGTTGCCATCGATGGTGGCGAGCTAAAAGTCGAGCGCATGGATGGTCGTCGAGTAGATCGTGTCCGTTTCATTCCAGAGGCGATGCTGGCGGGTGATTCTGATGACTGACGCATGGTCTGGACTTGGCTGGTTTGCCTTGCTATTGCTGGGCAATGGCTTCTTTGTGGGGGCTGAGTTTGCTTTGATTTCGGCTCGTAGAGCACAGATTGAACCTAGAGCAGAGGCCGGCAGTGGACCTGCCCGAATCACTATCAAAGCCATGGAAAATGTTTCACTTATGTTGGCGGCTTGTCAGCTTGGAGTGACTATTTGTTCTCTTTTGATTTTGCTCATCGTGGAGCCAAGCGTGCACGAGCTATTGCATCCGCTACTGCATGGATTCGGTGATGAAGTTGCCGGTGGGATTGCATTCGGCATAACGCTCACTTTGGTTTCTTTCTTGCACGTGGTCGTTGGCGAGATGGTGCCGAAGAACATTTCTTTTTCAGTGCCCGAGCGCGCTGCTTTGATATTGGTTCCGATTCTTTACGGCTTCGCACAGGTTGTGCGACCAGTCACTTGGTTCTTGAATGCTGCGGCAAATGTAATCCTCAAGGCCTTCCGCGTGAAAGTTAGAGAAGATGCAAATTCTGCTTACACAATCGATCAGGTTGAAGACATTGTGGAGCATTCAACTCGCGAGGGAGTTCTTCGAGATGCCAGCGGAACTTTGTCGAACACGTTTGAATTCACTGAGAAAAAAGTTCAAGACATTGCGGTTAAGCCAGATGAAGTTATATCATTCGACGCCACGGTCACGCCACGAGAGATCGAACAAGCGGTGGCAAAGTATGGTTTCTCAAGATATCCACTTCGCGATGACAATGGTGAAATCTACGGATACGTTCACCTTAAAGATGTAATCGATCTTCGACTCGATGAAGTTGACCTACCGCTTCCGTCTAAGAGAATTCGAAATCTAATTTCTTTGCCAGCAAACATGGAGCTCGAAGATGCCTTGGCATCGATGAAGCGGGTTGGTGCGCACATGGCTAAATCATTTGATCGCCGCGGCAAAGTTACCGGAGTGCTTTTCCTGGAGGACATCCTCGAAGAACTGGTTGGCGAAGTACAAGACGCAACCCAGCGCGACTAGTGGCTAGGAAACTTGCCGCGCTCGTACTGCCAAGGCCAGGCTGCATCCGGTTCGCCTAGTTCGTGAGCTGCCCGTAATGGCCAGTAAGGGTCACGAAGTGAAGCACGTCCAATTGAGATGACATCGATACCATCCTGCAGAATCGCTTCTGCCTGATTGGCATCTGTAATTGAACCAACTGCTGACACAGGCTGAGATACAGCAGCGGCAACCCCCATAGCCAGAGGCACTTGATAGCCAGGGCCTAGCGGGATTTTGACTCCGGTAATTAGACCACCAGAGGAGATGTCGAATAGGTCCACACCCACTTCGGCACACCAGGCTGCAACGGCTTTGGTCTGCTCTAGATCCCACCCATCCTCGCGATAATCGGTGGCTGAGAAGCGGATAAACAGCGGCATAGTTTCTGGGATTACTTGGCGGATTGCTTGAACAATCTCGAGCAGGAATCGAGCTCGGTTTTCCAAGCTTCCGCCAAATTCGTCATCGCGTTGGTTGGTAATGGGAGATAGGAATTGGTGGATTAGATAGCCGTGTGCTGCGTGAATTTCGATGGCATCGAAACCGGCGGCCACTGAACGGGCAGCTGCGCGCTGCCAATCCTTAACGAGTTCGTGAATTTCATGCGTTGCAAGTTTTCTTGGAGCTTCATAATCAGTGAATGCTTCATCAGAGGGTGAAACCGTTTGCCACCCGCCATCTTGAATTGAAATTGAATTGACCCCGGATGTGGCTCTGTGAATCGATGCTTTACGACCGGCATGAGCAATCTGAATCGCACTTTTTGCTCCGTGACTTCGAATCACGTCGGTAATTTTTTTCCAGGCATCGACCTGGTTATCGTTCCAGATTCCGGTGTCCCACGGAGAAATTCGACCCTCTGGTGAAACTGCAGTCGCTTCTACAATCACAAGCCCAGCACCGCCAACTGCACGAGAGCCGTAATGAACGATGTGCCAATCACCCGGCATTCCATCCTTTAGCTCACAAGAGTATTGACACATTGGAGCAATGAAAATGCGATTACGAATTTCAAGATCGCGAATCTTTAGTGAGCTGAAGAGTTTGGCCATTCGTCAATTATCGTTGAGTTGTGATTAGCCAAGACCTTAAACGGTACTTACGTCAGCCGTCAGCGGCCGACGACAAGTATTCGCGCGGTGTGGTTGGTTTTGTCACCGGATCCGAAGAGTTCCCAGGTGCTGCGATCTTGGGTGTAACGGCTGCGATGCGAACAGGCATTGGGATGGTTCGATATGTCGGGCCGAGGACTGTCGGAGAGTTGTTACTCAAGAACCGTCCCGAAACCGTGCTTGGCGACGGCAGGGCTCAGGCCTGGGTACTAGGTTCAGGTGTGCCGGTTAGCACTGAAAATCGGGCGTCGCTGCAGTCGCATTTTGAAATAGCCGAACTTGCCGTGGTGGATGCCGGCGCCATCGAAATGCTCGACCTCCAGTCGCGAACTGGCTTGTGCGTGCTTACCCCTCATGCCGGTGAACTTGCTAGATTGCTAGGCATTTCTCGAAAAGAAGTACTCGCGAATCCAGAGAACAACGCAACACTTGCCGCGGTAGCCACAGGCTGCGTGGTTCTCCTAAAAGGCAATACCTCGTTTATCGCGTCACCCGATGGGGAATTGCGCGAAATTCGTGACCTTTCACCCGCTCTAGCCACAGCGGGTACTGGCGATGTACTTGCAGGAATTATTGGCGCACTCCTAGCGGCCAATAGTTCAGTGGCAATTGAGAATACTTTCTTGGACATAATCGAGTTGGGAGTGCGACTACATAGTGCGGCTGCCGAACAAGCTGCAATTGCTGGACCAGTGTCGGCAGCTGATGTTGCTGAAGCCGTGCGCAGTGTGATTGCAGAATTAGTTTGATGCGTAAATATTTCGACAACCCGATTGTGCTGCTCGCGGTGGCACTGATTGCGCATCTCTGGCTGATTGAGATTGGCTTACATGGCATTGGCACTCCAATGGGAGATGTTCCATTTGCATACGAACCGTGGCTTAATCAAATGATTAACAGTGGAAAACTACTCGGCGTAAACATGGACTGGGTTTATCCGTTTCCTGCTCTCTTGCCTATCTGGTTGTCAGCCTTTATCAACCCGATGGAATTCACGACCGGGTGGATGACGCTAATAACTGCAGTTGATCTTGTGGCTCTATGGTTTATTTCGCGAATCAGGATTGACGCTGCCTGGTTCTGGCTATGTTATTTAGTGTTACTCGGTCCGATTTCGATTTCACGCATTGATTCATTCAGTGTTGCCATCGCTTTGTTTGGTGTTTACGAGTTGGTCAGGCGAAAACTAAATAGTTCGACTGCACTTTTTACAATCGGCGCGGCAATGAAGATTTGGCCGATTGCACTTTTGCTTCCGGCAATTGCTGCCAGTAAACATCGACTCAGAATCATCCTCGCTACTGCAATCACTGGGGCAGGCCTATTACTAGTTGGGCTGATGTTGGGCGGCAACGGAAGCCTGTTTAGCTTCCTCAGCTATCAATCAAATCGGGGTATTCAAATAGAGTCGCCGATTGCGAGCTGGTGGATTTGGTCAGGCGAATTGGGATTGAGTAATGCTGGTATCTACTACGACAACTTGATGATGACTTTTCAAGTTGCTGGAGACGGCATTCCACTGATTTCTAGCTTGATCGGCTATGCAATGTTTGTCGCACTGGGTATCACTGTTTGGTTGAGTTGGCGTGCTGCTAAAGCCGGCGCCAAATTTCAGGCGATACTCCCGATTGCATCGCTCACAGCAGCGTTAGACCTAATTGTTTTCAACAAAGTGGGTTCACCGCAGTTCGCTACTTGGCTGGCGGTGCCAATCGTATTGGGCATGCTTTATGGTTCGGCAAACTGGAAATTCCCGATGTACTCGGTGATTGCCCTAGGTGTTGCGACCTACTTGATTTACCCGATTTTCTACGACTACATTCTCGATGCTCAGACCTGGGCCTTAGCCATTTTGCTGCTAAGGAACCTTGGCTACATTGGGCTATTGGTCTGGTCGAATCGAGAATTGATTCGCCTGCGATCTAACTCTCTAGGAGTTGTGTAAGCAGCGGTCCAACGATTTCGCGTTCGATGAGGAAACCATCGTGACCGTAAGCGGAGTCAATCACCTGAAGTGCGCCACCGATCAGTGGAGCCTTAATTCCCTGCGCTATCTTTTCCTGACCCTCGATCGGAAAGAGACGATCAGTGGTGATGCCGGCAACCAATGTTGTAGCGGTAATTTTCCCGAGCGCCTCGTTGAGGCCATCCCGATTGCGAGCGATGTCATGTGAGTTCATCGCTTCAACCAAAGTGATGTAGCTGTTTGCATCAAAGCGACGTGTGAACTTATTACCGTGGAAATCCAAGTAACTCTCCACTGCGAAGCGGCCACCCTTACCCAACGGGCTTACGCCAGACTGCCAGGTGCGTTCAAAACGTTCGTTCAACTCGTTAGGAGAGCGGTAATTGAGCAATGCCATACGACGTGCAAGCGCTAATCCGCGATGTGGACCAAAGCCAGCTTTGGCGTCGTAGTAGTTGCCATCCTTGAAAGCAGGGTCGGTCATGATTGCTTCAACCTGAACAGAGTTAAGTGCAATCTGGTCGGCAGTAGAAATCGGTGGCGCAGCGATAACCGCAAGTTTCTTGAGAGCACTCGGATATTTGATTCCCCATTCGAGCGATTGCATTCCACCCATTGAGCCACCGATGATGGCATGCCAAACATCGATACCGATCACTTCTGAGAAAAGTTTTTGTGCATTTACTTGATCGCGAATGGTCAAGTAAGGGAAGTCAGGGCCGTATTCCAAGCCCTTGCTATTTAACGAGGATGGACCGGTTGAGCCTTGGCAACCGCCGAGCATGTTCGGAGCAACCACGTACCACTTATCGGTGTCGATAGCCAAGCCCGGACCAACGATGCCGTTCCACCAACCCTCGGTTGGGTGTTGCTTGCTCGGCTTACCAACCACGTGGGAATCGCCGGTTAGGGCATGAAGAATAAGCACCGCATTGGACTTGTCGTCGTTTAGCGTTCCCCAGGTTTCATAAGCGATTTTGGCTCCGACAAGTTCCTTGCCGTTTTCCAGGCGAAGAGTAGGGATTGGAGCGAATTCGCGGTCGCCGGCCGGATCCCCATCGCGCCACGCTCCACTGGCTGGAGGTCGGCCGACCAGTTGTCGACTGAGCTCGTCAGTGATGAACGCCGAAGGTACTGAGTCTTCGGATGACTGGAATTCCATTAGTCAATTATGGCTGACCCACTGCGTCTGAGAGGGAGCTAAGTGCCAAGGCTGCCAATACTGCGGCTCCATCTGGCAGAACTGAGTCATCGAATACTGCCTTATTGGAGTGATTGATTTCGGTTTCCATAAAGTTGTCGCTCTTGCTTGCTCCCATAAACACAAAAGCACCACCGAGTTCATCGATTATCGAGGCCATGTCTTCACCGCCAGCCATCGGAGTTTCCATAGTGAAGTAACGGCCTTCGCCAACGGTGGCATTCACTACGCGCTCAACTCTTTCGACGGCTTCCTTGTCATTGATCAGTACCTTGGTCGCATTGTTGAATTCGACTGCGACCTCAACACCATGTGCCGCTGCGATTGAATGCAAAAAGCCGGGGGTAATTGCACGTAATTTGTCGAAGTGCTCTTTAGAAAACGTGCGAACAGTTGCACCAAAAGATGCGGTCTCTGGCACCACATTTGTGGTGTGAGTGTCACCGGCATCGAGCCAGCCAACATTTACCACGACAGCATCAAAGACGTTGAAGTTCTTGGTTATGAAATTCGGTAATGCAGAAATCATCTCCACTAGTGGAGTGATTGGATCTTTTGCCATCCACGGCGATGAACCGTGCCCGCCGCGACCTTTGACTGTAACCAGTAAATCTCCGGCAGAAGCCATCATTGCACCCGGCTTTGAGGCAAAGCTTCCGCGCGGCATCATTCCACTGAAGACGTGAATGCCATAGGCGCCAATTGGTTTTTCACCACTAATTAGGTGTGCGCCTTCTTCGAGCATTACGTCAGCTCCGCCGTGACCCTCTTCGCCAGGTTGGAAGAAAATCACAACATTGCCGTGCAATTTGTCTTTGTGGGTGTGCAGCAAGTGCGCTGCTCCGATACCCATTGCCATGTGTAGATCATGTCCGCAGGCGTGCATGTAGCCGTTGGTTGACTTGAATGGTTCGTCTGTATCTTCAATTACTGCCAGTGCATCCATGTCGGCGCGCAGCAGCACAGTTGGACCTGGGTTTTCACCCTCGATGAGAAGCGCGATGGAGTTGAGGGACTTGCCGAGCACAATCGTGCCCAGTCCTTCGATTGATTGCAGGATACGAGCCTGGGTTTTTGGAAGGTCGAGACCGAATTCGGGTATTCGGTGCAAGTCTCGGCGAATCTCTGTTAGTACCTCTCGGTACTGAGCGGCTTCGGTTGCCAATGCACGGTAATCCATGCGCCAATTCTCACACGCTTAGGCTTGAGTCATGTTCTTTGAGCAGATGCACTCTAGCTGGCAGTCGGCCTTAGGCGACCAGCGCGATTTGCTCGCTCAGATTGAACAACGTGTATCCACCGACTCTGATGTCGCGCCTCAGCTGCCTCTAGTCATGCGAGCCTTCACCATCGCGATTGAAGATGTAAAGGTGCTCGTAGTGGGGCAGGACCCTTACCCAACACCTGGGCATGCCATTGGTCTTTCTTTTGCCGTGGCCCCTGATACGAAACCGCTTCCACGTAGCCTGCAAAACATCATGCGAGAGTTGCGCGATGACCTTGGTAAAGAGGTATCCAATTCGGGCGAAATTTCCAGATGGAGCGAACAAGGCGTGATGTTGCTGAATCGGCACCTAACCACGAGTTCGGGGCAATCCGCGGCTCACTTTGACGCCGGTTGGTCGCGCTTCACAGATTCCGCGATTAGGGTTTTGAATCGCGCTCGCGGCAATAGCATGGTGGCGATTCTCTGGGGTAACGAGGCATTGTCTTTACGAGGATTGCTTCCAGATGCACAGGTGATATCTTCCGCACATCCGAGTCCGCTTTCTGCGCGCAGAGGGTTTTTCGGTTCGAAACCGTTTAGCCGAGCTAACGAAGCACTCCGATTTGTTGGCGAACGCGAGATAGATTGGGATTGTTAGTGAGGATTGCATGGCTTTAGATTCTGAGTCACGATGGCGCTTAGTTCGCATGATGCGCGCAAAAGGCGAAGAGCCAAAACGCGAACATGAAACCATCATTCGAGACGCAACTGCTGCCGATTTAATTGCTGTCACCGAAATTTACAACTACTACATCACCAACAGTGTGGTTACATTCGATCTTGAGATGATGACAGTGAAAGATTGGGAATCAAAGTTCCACTGGATTCAAGGCCTTGCCCTTCCATTCATCGTTGCTCAAAGTGAATCTGGTCAGGTGCTCGGATTTGCCTACGTCGCACCTTGGCGTCAGAAGGCTGCATATCGTCGAACTGTAGAAAACAGTATTTATTTGCGACCGGCAGCCACCGGTAAAAAAATTGGAACCAAATTACTCGATGCCTTGATGACCAAGTGTAAAGAAGCAGGAGTAAAGGAAATCGTCGCCGTAATTAGCGACAAAGGCGCTGAATCTTCCATCAAACTGCATGAGGGTTTCGGCTTCAAACACCAGGGGCACTTAGGCAAAGTGGGTTTCAAGTTCGGTCGCTGGTTAGGTACCGTGCTTTTGCAGAAGAGTCTTTAGGCCTTCTGCGGATTTTCTCAGAATCTCAACTTAGGCTAAGAGCTATGAATCGTTGGCACGCATTTACCGGCTTCTTGGCCACGGTTTTGACCGCATTTATTGCGCTCACTCCAGTGCAGGCGGCGAATGCACAACCAAGCAGTGAATTAGCTGCTGGCCTATTGGTCAATTACAAGACAGGGGTTTCGCCGATTGCCCCGGACGGCTCGCCAACAGCAGCCAATGCAGTGCGAACATCATTGTCGGTTGGCAATAACTTGGGCCAAGGATTATTTTCAGTAGATTTCGCCGAAGCGGTTAGTTACCCAGCTGCACAGGTTTTTGCAGATCAACTAAAACAAGACCCAAGAGTGTCATCTGTGGCGATCAACCGGATTTTTGGCAGGTCTGCTCTCAGCCAGAAAGTTCTTCCAAGTTTCAAAACTGCGATAAGGGCTGCATCGGCCGTTCAATCGGTTCGAGTAGCTGATGCCTGGAACAAAGACCTACCGAGTTTGCCGAGAGTGAAACTGACCTGGAAAGCGCCGAAGTCACTTTATGGCGCCAAAATTTCGTATTACGTTGTTGAATACTCAACAAACGGTGGAAAAAACTGGAGTCGATTCACTGGAACGAATCAGCCTTCCTACTTGGTCTACACCGGCATCTCAGCTGGAGTGAAATACACATATCGAGTGCGCGCTGTCACCAAGTTGGGCACCTCGCTCAAGCTTGGTTCTCCTTCAACTGCGGCGACATTCGTGGCCACCTCAGCACCACAATCACCAGTGCTCACATCAAAAGCGATTGTTACCAGTACCGAATCGATGGTCACTTGGCAGGCGCAGTCTGTAGCTCAGCGCGGTGGCTTAGCCGTTTCGTATACCGCTACCGCACGTGCCGAAGGGGCGAGTGATGTTAGCTGTAAGGCAACTACCAACAGCTGCGAGCTAGTTGGCTTGCTTGCGGGAACGAATTACCAAGTTTCATTAGTTGCTTCCAACTCGCGCGGATCCACTGCAGCAGCTAACGCAGTGGCATCAGCCAAACTCGACCCGATGTTTGCTAGCCAGTGGTACCTGAGTGAAACAAATGGAATCAACGTTCAGAAGGCGTGGCAGTACACCAAGGGATCGCCTAACGTCGTCGTTGCAGTTTTGGATACTGGAATTACCGCGCACCCAGATCTCGACTCTCAGGTTTTGAAAGGCTACGACTTTGTCAGCGCAACTAGCCGTACCTGCGGTGCAGGTTTCACAAACGACAACGACGGCTGGGACCCTGATGCTTCTGATCCGGGCGATTACAACGGAACCGAAAATAGTTCGTGGCATGGAACGCACGTCAGTGGAATTATTGCGGCCGCTCAAAATGATTACGGCATTGTTGGGGTTGCTCCGAATGTGAAGATTTTGCCAATTCGTGTGCTTGGTCCGAGTGGTGGTTGTGAGAGCGACCTGATTGCCGGATTGCAATGGGCCGCTGGAATTCACATCGACGGAGTCCCCGACAACAAAACTCCGGCGAATGTAATCAACCTTTCTATGGGTAATAGGACCGCATCTCCTTGTGGCTCTGCGACTTCGAACATTCTTTTGCAAATCAAACAACTGGGTATCACCACAATTACGGCTGCCGGAAACGACAATATGGATGCAACGTACAGTTATCCGGGAAGTTGTTACCCGACTATTAACGTCGGTGCCACAGGTATTAGTGGAGACCGTTCCTACTACTCCAACTACACAGTTCAGACCACAAGCGATGGTTCGGGAATTGGTGTAGACATTTCAGCTCCTGGTGGCGATGACCGTGATGTTGCATCAGCTCCGGCTGGCACTAAAGGTCAAATCATCTCTGATTACAACGACGGCACCCGAGGACCAGGTGCTCCAACCTTTGCTCTCGAGGAAGGCACCAGTATGGCTGCGCCAATTGTTGCCGGCATTGTGGCCTTGCTTTACTCGATCAAACCAACCATTACCTTTGAGCAGGTTTTTGAAGTTCTCAAGAATTCGGCCACGAAGTTTAAGGCTGGCGGAGACTGTGCCACGGCCACTGTACCCAAGTGCGGTGTCGGTATTGTGAATGCCGGCAACGCCGTAGAGTATCTCGTCACGCACGGATAGCGCTTAAAAAGAAAGACCGGTTGATTACTCAACCGGTCTTCTCTTCGTGCGGGCGAAGGGACTTGAACCCCCATGCCTTGCGGCGCTGGAACCTAAATCCAGTGCGTCTGCCAATTTCGCCACGCCCGCAACCTGTTTATCTTACGACATATATCGCCTGTGGAAAAGTTCAGCCTCAATCTCGTTGGCTAGGTATTTTGCTTGCGGAGGGATCATGGAGGCATCTGCACAAGAGGTGGCGAATCGAGCAAGGACGTATGCCCTAGCCGGTGAAATCGACCCACTCGATGCCGCAATCAGGGGAATTTCATCCGAAGCAATGCTTGGGCTAAGTGAGGAAGTCGACCTCAGGGTGCAAAGCACAAATCAGCTCCTTGGTTTTGGCGTGCTTCAGCCGTTTATGGATGACCCAGATATCGAGGAGATTTGGATTAACCAACCAAATGAGATTTATTTAGCAAAGTCTGGAGTTTCTGAGCGGGTGTTTGTTGCACTCAGCGAACCGACCATCAAAGCACTCGTGGAAAGAATGCTCAGACACTCAGGAAGACGACTTGATCGAGCAAACCCATTTGTCGATGCGGCCCTAGAGGACGGCTCGCGTTTGCATGTTGTAATTCCTGACATAACTCGCAAAAACTGGTCGGTAAATATCAGGAAGTTTCCTTCGCATTTGTGGCGGCTCAGGCAGCTTGTAGAGCGTGGGGTTTTGGGCGAGAAGCCTGCTCGCTTTATTGCAGGGCAAATTCGTGCGGGCAAAAATGTACTGATTTCAGGTGCCACCCAAGCTGGTAAGACCACGATGCTTTGCGCATTGATTTCCGAGACTAATTCAACTGCGCGTTTAATCACGGTTGAAGAGACCTTTGAGATTCGAGCGGAAAATTCGGATTGGGTAGCGCTGCAAACTCGTCAGCAAAACCTGGAGGGAAAAGGCGAAGTAACCCTGCGACGCCTGGTTAAAGAATCACTTCGAATGCGGCCAGATGTTCTAGTTGTAGGCGAAGTGAGGGAGGCGGAGAGTCTGGACTTACTTATTGCCATGAACTCAGGAATTCCAGGCCTTTGCACGATTCACGCAAACTCAGCACTTGAGGCTATCCAGAAATTATGCACGCTTCCTCTTCTTGCCGGTTCAAATATCTCAGCGGATTTTGTTGAACGGACAGTGGCAAATTGTATTGACCTAGTGATTCACTGCGCCAAAGATCAAAACGGTAAACGCACGGTCGCGGAAATCGCCATGGTGCATAGCGCTAATGGTAAACCTCAGCTCCAGTCGGTTGGTTTCGGTAGCCATGACTAAATCGCTAAAACTACTGCTTATCTCAGCTGGCCTGAAGAGCTGGAAGCGTTCAGCGGTTGTGATGTTGGTTACCCCACTTGTGCTAGCAATATCAGTTCAAGAGTGGCTAAAAGTACCAGGTCTTTCCATCGCAGTCGCAGCATCATTATTTGCCATTGAATATGAGGTTCTCTCACATCGTCGTGCGCGAAGACAAGCCAAAATCGCACAATCTTGGCCTCTAGTGATTGAGTCGCTCGAGTCCGCTGCGGTTGCGGGAATGTCGTTAATGGAATCTCTTCGAGACCTAGGGGAATCAGACCAGCTTTACGTCTCCAAGGAGTTCTCTGACTGCTGCGGCAAAATCGACTCGGGGTTTACTTTCGAATCTGCGCTTGATCAACTAAAAGTTGTCTTTTCCCATCACTCGGCAGATTTCACCATCGAATTGCTACGAATCGCCAACAGCACTGGCAGCGATGGATATGTCTCTGCGCTCAGAAACCAGTCCAATTCCTTGCGCCAAGAGGCAGCATTGAAAGCACAACTGGAGGCAAAGCAAGGTTGGGTGGTCGGTACAGCAAAACTTGCGGTAGTTGCACCATGGCTGATAGTTGCTGTCCTTTCATTTCGTCCCGAAAATGCGGCCATTTATCGCTCGGTCTCTGGCACCGCGATACTGCTTCTAGGTCTGCTTGCCTCGGCCATTGCCTTGCGGATGGTTTACCGAATTGGCTCCCTTGCGTCAGCTGTTCGGGTGTTCAGATGATTGCTATTTCGCTCGGATTAGCTTTGACGTGCACATTATTCGCCATTTCTCTTTTTGTGGACTTGTTTAAAACTAAGCGCGGATTATATGGCCGGTTAGTTGGGCTTGCCCCTGGAGCTCCGCTAAACGCTACAAAAATGAAAAATAGGCGACTGCGGAGTTTGTCAAAGAGTTCAGTAATGACTCTCGATACCGAGTTGATCGAATTGGTCGAAATGATTTCAGCCACATTGCTGGCTGGGGAGTCGCTCTTCAAATCAATTCTTCGAGTTTCCAAAATGTCTTCGTCAACTTTGGCTGGCGAGTTAAAAATTATGCTCAACCGAATTGAATTAGGGGGCGAAATTTCTAGTGAACTAAGCGCGCTCTGCCAGAGAGTTCCAACTGATTCGGTTCGAGAATTCACCAACAAACTGTCTTTGGCTATTTCGCGAGGCACGCCGCTAGCGAATTCACTGATTTCTTTGGCTGTATCGCTACGAGCCAGTAATTCGGCGGCACTGCTGCGCCGTGCCGGGGCTAACGAAACCAAAATGCTCATCCCCGTGGTGCTCCTAATTTGCCCGGTGACCGTAATTTTTGCGCTCTATCCGAGTAGTCAATTCCTGGCTCTCGGTTTTTAGTTAGGAGAAAAATATGAAAGACGAACGAGGAGATGTGCCTGGTTGGGTACTAATCACGCTGATGACTGCCGGATTAGTAGTCCTGATGTGGTCGATTGCCGGGCCTGCGCTAAAGACGGTCTTTGAGCAGGCTCTGACTAAAGTTGCGACGTTTTAATCGGGATACCGGCTCGGCGGTGGTGGAGTTTGTCATGCTCGGCACACCTGCCTTGCTGATTTTTTCCACGGGAGTATCCATGTTCAGCAACGCCTATCAGGACACCATGCTCAGGTCTATTGCTATTGATGCATCAAGGTTCGCTGCACTAGCAGATCAAAACCTGGCTGGCGCAGAAAAGTATCTGAACGACAAACTAGCAAGGCTTATGCCTGCCACTAAAGTTTCTAGTCAGATTCAGCTTGCTAAAACCGCCATTGTTGAAGTCACTTATGTGCCTCAGGTAAATATTTTTAACCTGAATTCGCGAAACGTGAATATTCGAGTGGAGACTCCAATTGAGAGTTTCTGATGAACGGGGAAATGCAATCATCGAATTCATCGTTGTCGGCCTTCTTGCCCAGTTGCTGATTTTTGGATTTCTGATCAAGTTTGGTGAAGAGTTTCGGAGTCAAATTGCAGCGCAGACAATAGCGAGGCAAGTACTACGTACGGTGCAGCTGACCGGAGCTTTGGATGCATCATTAGTTATGGCTGACCAGGTGACTGGAGTATTCGGCATTCCAAAGGCAGCAGTCAAAAGTTCAATCTTCGACAATTGCGCTACCTCTGGCACATATCTAGTGAAAGTGCAGGTGAGGAATAAGCCGTATGAAACTATCGGGTTTTGCTTCAGGTGATAGGGGCTCTATGCTTCCACTTTTTCTCGGCTTGATTGCAGTGTCATTGGTTTTGTGTTTTGGAATCGCAGAATTCGGATCGATGTTCATATTTCGGCAACAGATACAATCGACCGCCGATCAAGTTGCCCTGAAATCGTCTTTCAGTAATCTGACATCCCAGGTGCAGGTCAGCGAACTTGTTGCCAGACAAAATTCGAAGCTCTATTTAACGCAGTTCCAGGTGCTTGATGGACAAACTGTGGAACTCAAAATTTGCGGAGAATGGCAAGGGTGGTTCCGATTGCCGGGCCTTGATTCGAAGGCCCAACTTTGTGCTACTTCTGCTTCGCGTTAGGGGTTCGATGGCGAGGAAGATGCTTGAACGCTAGCCAGGTACCCAAAAATCCAATCAGGCTAAACAAGCCCATCGAAGGTGCTAGACCTCCAGTGATGACAATCAATGTGGATAGGACTGGAGAGGTGAGAGCAGCTCCGGTGTCGATCATCAATCTGAAACTTGCCAAGAATTCACTCCTAGCGTCTTCTGGTGCGGCATCGGCTCCGAGCACCAAAACTAACCCAGAACTAAAAGCATTGGCTATAGAGAGAATGATTGCAACAGTTAAGAACATTGGTTCATCGCTGACAATGAAGAACAGCAGGTTCGAAATCGACATTCCTACCAAAGTTGGAATTGCCGCCCACCGTCGACCGTACTTGTCCATAACCTGACCAGACAAGAAGAATAAAGAAAGATCGATGGCCCCGGCGATTCCAATATATAAAGCGGTTTTTTCGGCTGGAATGCCAATGGCAATGGCCAATAGAGGTAAACCAAGAGATTTCGACATTCGCATCACGACAACGATTGTGCCCACTGTGCCTATGGTCAAAAGCGACTTCTTTTCGCGCTTAGCAATTTTGAAAGTGTGCTTTATTGAGGATGTCTGATGGAGTTTTTCTTCTTCTTTAGTCAACGAAATTACGACAGCAGCCAGGAACCACAGAATCATCGATGCAACAAATACCGATGGAAGTCCGTAAAGAGAGATAAGCAATGCTGAAAGTAGAGGACCGAAAAAACCGCCTATGCGAAAAGTTCCGCCGATCACCGAAAGCGCTCTAGCTCTATGTGAGTAGGGGATGTGTTGTGCGATGTATACCTGTCGCGCCAATCCAAAAACTGCGTGCCCGAGTCCAACTAAAAGTACGCCAATGCCAAGTAGATAGAGATTTGGTGCTACGACGCTTGTGCTAATTCCTAGACCGGAGAACAGGGCTGCGTAAATCATTGCCTTGCGCTCGCCAATACGAGCGACAATTACGCCAGCCGGTAGGTCTGCCAGCAGAACTCCGGCCATTAGTAAGCCGGCGATTAGTCCAGCAACCGGAAGGCTTGCCCCGATTCGCTCAGCGGCAGCCGGGAGTATTGGGACGATTGCACCTTCGCCAATTGAGAAGAGAGCTGTGGGGATGTAGACCGAAAGAATCAGACTGCGAAGCTGAAAGGTTTGTTTTTCGGACACCCGTCCATTATCGCCGGCTTAAACTTGATGCGATGGCTGAAATCGATCTTTCTTCTGAACTTCGCGCGTTGCGAAGCACGTTAAGCGATATCAACCAGGTGATCGATGTTCCAAAGCTCGTTGCAGACATCCGAGTACTCGAAGAACAGGCGGCTGAGCCAGGCCTTTGGGATAACCCAGAAATTGCCCAAAAAATCACTAGCGCTCTTTCACATAAACAAGCGATGGTCAAAAAGGTTGAGGATGCCGCAAGTCGCATCGATGATCTCGAAGTACTGGTAGAAATGGCCAATGCAGAATCAGACTCGGCATCGCAAAGTGAGGCTAAGTCCGAGTTGGCGGAATTGCAAAAGCTGATTAGCGATCTCGAAATTCAAACTCTGCTGAACGGTGAATTCGATGAACGCGGAGCAGTAATTACCATTCGCTCGGGCGCTGGCGGAGACGATGCTACTGACTTTGCCGAAATGCTTATGCGAATGTATTTGCGCTACGCGGAAAAGCACAAACTTACGATTCAGGTGCTTGATACTTCTTATGCCGAAGGTGCTGGAATCAAGTCGGCAACCTTCGAAGTTGATTCTCCATTTGCTTTTGGCACATTAAGCGTTGAAGGTGGTACGCACCGCTTGGTACGTATGAGTCCGTTCAATGCGGCTGGAAAACGTCAAACTTCATTTGCTGCAGTCGAAGTTGTACCACTAATCGAACAAACTGATGTTGTCGATATCCCAGAAAATGATTTGCGAGTCGATGTGTTCCGTTCGAGCGGTCCTGGTGGTCAGTCGGTGAACACGACAGACTCGGCAGTGCGGCTAACCCACATTCCAACCGGCATTGTGGTCAGCTGCCAAAATGAGAAGAGTCAACTACAAAACAAGGCCGCTGCTCTTCGAGTGCTGCAGTCTCGACTGCTGGAAATTCGCAGACGCGAAGAAGAAGCCAAGAAAAAGCAGATCGCTGGCGATGTGAAGGCGAGTTGGGGAGAACAAATGCGCTCCTATGTGCTTGCGCCTTATCAAATGGTTAAGGACCTTCGCACTGAATATGAGGTCAACAACCCTTCGGCGGTATTCGATGGTGACCTCGATGGCTTTATTTCTGCCGGTATCCGTTGGCGCAAGCAGACCCAGGCCTAAAGACACCCGCCTAGCCTCCCTAGCCCTTGGCCACCGCCAATTTAGGCTGGTCTCAAATGATTCGCATCGAAAACGTCACCAAGAACTATCGAGGCTCTAACCGCCCGGCATTGAGTGACGTCTCGCTCGAAATTGAAAAAGGCGACTTCGTCTTCCTCGTTGGTCAATCAGGATCGGGTAAATCTTCGCTTCTCAGGCTCATGCTTCGCGAGGACGTCCCCTCGGCCGGGTCTGTTTTTGTGCTCGGTGAAAACCTGGTTGGTATTCCGAGCCGCCGCATTCCATTTTTCCGCCGCAAACTCGGCGTAGTTTTCCAAGATTTCCGTCTTCTACCTAACAAGACTGTTGCGCAGAACGTGGCCTTTAGCCTCGAGGTAATTGGCAAGTCTGCCGGCTTCGTTCAGGAGGCGGTTCCAGATGTGCTTCGCATGGTTGGTCTGCATGAAAAAGCAGACCGACTACCGAGCGAACTTTCCGGTGGTGAACAGCAACGTGTCGCACTGGCGCGTGCAATCGTCAACAAGCCAGCACTTCTACTTGCGGATGAACCAACCGGAAACTTAGACCCGGCAACCAGCGATGAGATTATGGCGCTGATCGACCGTATCAATCAAAACGGAACCACAGTAGTTATGGCCACTCACGATCGTGGAATCGTTGACCGGTTCCAAAAGCGCGTTGTCGAAATGAGCCAAGGCAAAATTGTTCGTGACCAGAGATCGGCTGGTTACAACTAATGCGCAATATTCTGAACGAAGTTCGCCAAGGACTTCGACGCAACATCTCGATGCTTATTTCTGTAATTTTGGTCACCTTCATTTCGCTAACCTTTGTTGGCACTGCGTCGCTCTTGCAAATGCAAATCGGGCAGATGAAAACCTACTGGTACGACAAAGCTCAGGTCGCTATCTACATGTGCAGCGACGTTTCACCTGCTGACTCGTGTCCTCAGGGTGAGTCGACGGCCGACCTCAAGGCTGCAGTCGAAACGCAATTGAAGTCAACGACACTCTCAACTTACGTAGACGAGTATTTCTTTGAGAATCACGATCAGGCTTACCAAAAGTTCCAGCAGCAGTTCAAGGGCAATGCCGTTGCGAAATACGTAAAGGCGAGCCAGCTGAATGAAACATTCTGGGTAAAACTAAAAGATCCAAACCAGAGTGCCATCATCACCGAGAGTTTCACTGGCTTTGCTGGCGTTGAAGAGGTCCGTGACCAGCGCACATACCTGGACCAAATCTTTGGCATCCTTAATGCCGCCAGTCTCGCAGCTATTGCCATTGCCGGTTTGATGCTGGTTTCGGCTGCGCTTCTTATTTCCACCACCATTCGCCTATCTGCCTTCGCCCGCAGGCGCGAGCTGGGCATCATGCGCTTGGTAGGTGCCAGCAACACTTATATTCAGACTCCATTCATTCTTGAAGGTGTTTTCGCCGCAGTGATTGGCTCGGTTCTGGCAAGCGGCGCTGTAGTGGCAGTGGTTCAGTTCTTCGTGCAGGGCTACCTGGCAAGCAAGCTTCCGTTTACCAATTTCGTTGGCTTGACTGATGCATTGATTGTGGCGCCGATACTCGTTGGGGTAGGTATCGTCCTAGCCGCGATTGCCAGTGGTTTAGCAATACGCCGCTATCTGCGAATATAGGTTCTTATGCCTAGAGAACGTGGACAAAAAGTGGTTGCCAGCAACCGCAAAGCGCGCCACGACTATCACATCGAAGATGTCTACGAAGCCGGATTGGTTTTGTCTGGAACCGAAGTGAAGTCGTTGCGTGCCGGTCGCGCATCTCTAATCGATGGCTTTGCCACCATCGACCGTGGTGAAGCCTGGTTAGAAAATGTTCACATTCCTGAATACACCGAAGGTACCTGGAACAACGTCGGCACTCGACGTAAGCGAAAGCTATTGCTCAATCGCCAAGAAATCACAAAGCTTCAGGGAAAAATCAAGGAGAGCGGCTACACGTTAGTACCGCTAAGTCTCTACTTCAAAGACGGTTATGCCAAAGTCGAAATCGCTCTTGCCCGCGGTAAAAAGGAATATGACAAACGTCAAACCCTTAAAGAGCAGCAGGACAAGCGTGAATCAGATCGTGCAATGTCCACTAAGGGTAAAGATTGGTAAACATCAAATCACTGGAAGCAGACGACCTTCACAGCTTTCTGGATTTCTTCGATCACCGAGCATTCGCTACTGACCCCGACTGGGATGGTTGCTACTGCCAAACATTTCTAGGCCAGCCGGAGTGGGATGGGGTCTCAGACCCAAAGCCGATTCTCCGACAGTCATCATGCGACAACATCAGCGAAGGCAAGATGCAGGGATATTTAGCTTTTGAAGGTGACAAAGTTGTTGGTTGGTGTGCAGCTGGCGAATCAAAACTTTTCAAAGAATTGCCGGATGCAGAAGAAAAACTCGCTCGCGTAGTTTGCTTCGTTGTTGACGAAGATTACCGCGGTAAAGGAATCGCCAACGAATTGCTGGACTTCGCAATCGATGACCTAACTAAAAAGGGATTCGCCGAAATCGAAGCTCGACCTGCTGCGGCTGACGACAAGTCCAAGCAGAACTTCCGCGGTGCCTGGTCGATGTATGAGAAGCGAGGCTTCGCACCATATCGCGATTTAGGCGAGATGGGTGTTCTAGTTCGCAAGGAACTCTAAGTCTTTTCACAGGCCCATGCTCTGGCTAATGTCGCCGGCAGGGCTTATCCTTATTGAGCCTCGTAAGAGGTGTTTGAAAACTCAACATGGGGATGATCGGTTTCGACAGTGCAATAGCGACTGGATGAAGCGGGTCGAGAATGTAGCGTCAACTCGTTAATGTCCGCTGCAAACTATAGGTGCCAAATCAAACAGCACCGACTTCGCCCTAGCTGCTTAGCACTAGCCCCGAAGTCCGTCAGACCGTTTGTGATTTCGTAACGGATCCTGGCGTCATTTAGAAATCTCGCTGAGTAGTTACGCCTTAGGGCTGCTCGGGACTCAAACTCAGGCTGGGCTCGTCGGATATGTCGCTTCATGCTAGTGCCGGAGCCAAGTAGAACCTCAGTGAAGCTACACCCGTAGAAGAGCCATGACCATTGTTTTGGACGGGGGTTCAATTCCCCCCATCTCCACGAAGAGCGAGCCCAATCGGAATTGATTCCGCATTGGGCGAGCGATGAGAGGAGATTGACAT
>JACCDK010317944.1_pt1 | contig 19667 bp, 23 predicted proteins | sample 7445871 | NCBI WGS metagenome assembly JACCDK01 (sample SAMN15323436, study PRJNA562643) | freshwater metagenome | isolation source: river surface water | place: USA:Blue River Watershed | collected 2017-08-15
CCAATAGCGCCTGTGGTGGTATTAAAGTAACAAATGTTTACCGTACCGTTCTTACCGATGAGCGCCAAACCGATCCAAGTATTTGTGTTCGCTTTAATATATGAACTTACGGTGTAAATGTTGCTTTGTACGAGTGTTCCTGTGCTTGTGGCGTTTGCTTGGTAGAAGTGATTAATGTTCCCGTCGCCTGCCACGCCCGCGATAAGTTCGTCAGCGGTAAGGGTGCCTGTTGGAGAAAGTGCCACGTTCGAATTGATCGAGGAGCTCGATGCTATCCACGTGCTGTTTGCCATGTCTTCACTATAGGGGAGGTTGTTTTGGCCGGCCACTGTTACGAGGCCTGTAGTAGGGTGTATATACGTTGCACTAGATGAGCGAAAATAGGTAAAAGCACCGGTACCAACGCTTACCGTGAGAGGGTTATCGGGATCAGTAAAAGGTGCGTAAAAGATAAGGTTATCTGTCCATGCTGCCGAAGCGGTGAGTGGCGCAGTGAGAAGCGCAAACATCGTCATGATTGCACCAATTTTCTGCCACATGGCAGAAGTGCTCATAAAAAAAGAGAGCCGGTAGGGTTCTTTCATATTGTTATTTATTCTTTCATTTAATTATCTCATGGACACGTGTTGAGGCAAGGGAAAAGTGGCGGTTGTCACCATTAATTGCTACACTTTTGGGCATGAGTAAACATCATGGTCACGAAACTGCAGACGAAGTCACGCGTACGGGCGTTTTTGAGCAAAAAACACGGTGGTACCAGTGGGGCATATGCGCATCGCTTTTCGTGCTCGGCGCCCTCTTTTCTCTCGGCATACATAGTTTTACTGAGCATCTAAATCAGCAAAATAAACCGCTTCGTCTAAGCATGATTGGTGACAACCATTATCGTTTTATTGATCCACTCATAAGTTCAAATGTTGATGGTAACGAGGTGCCCGAACGATTCGAATCGCTTAATCGTGAAATTAAAGCGCACACTGAACGTCTGGTAAAGGATAAAAAGATTATTGCGGCGTCGGTGTATGTGCGCGATTTCAATACTGGCACAGGGTTGGAGGTGTATGCGGGCGAACGATATAACCCAGCAAGCCTTCTTAAGGTGCCAATTATGATGGCTTTCTATAAGATTGCCGAAGGGCGCCCAGGTATTTTGCGTGAGCGTGTTGTGCTCGGCAAGGTTAGTGCGTCAAAAAAACAAGCAGTGTATCCACCCCAAAAGCATGTAGAATCCTGGCGCACATACACAGTGGAGGAACTCATTGAACATATGATTTTCTATTCAGACAACGATGCTGCTGAGGCACTTGTTAATTACTTGAATAACTCAGGGCGCGATTACGAGTTGCTTAATGAGGTATTTAATGATCTCGGTGTGCATGAGTTAAAGATTGGCTCAGATTTTATCGATCCCAAAACGTACTCACTTTTTTTGCGTGTTCTCTATAATGCGACCTATCTAAATCGCACCATGTCAGAAAAAACACTCACGCTTTTGTCACGCACGGATTTTCAAGATGGAATACACCTAGGAATTCCGACCACAACACCAATTGCGCATAAGTTTGGTGAATTTACCGCACAAACAGAAACAGGGACCGTTCTCGAGAACCAACTTCACGATTGCGGCATCGTGTACGCCAAAGATCATCCATTTGCTCTTTGTGTGATGACGAAAGGTGAGCAATTTACAGATCTGTCTGCTGCTATCGGGCAGCTTGCCAAAATCGTGTATGAAGATGCGGTAAAATAGTTCTCAAGATTTCTAGAATTTTTGCTATACTATTCTCATATGGACATCGACAGCACTCACACAGAACCCACTCAGCCCCAACCTCAAACACTAGGCGCCACGAGTGCGCGCGTGCTCGGCACAGTGTTGCTCACGTGGTACTTTTTGCGGTATGCATCAGTTGCAGCACGCGATAGTGCTGCCGCGTGGAATATTATCGACTGGATCAATCTAGTTTTTCATGAAGCAGGGCATACAATCTTCATGTTTTTTGGTGATTTTATTCATGTGCTTGCCGGCTCTGCGTTTGAAGTCTTTGTGCCTGCCTTTTGCGTCGGCTACTTTATGTGGAAACGGCAATTCGGTTCGGCATCAGTGCTTGGCTTTTGGCTCGGGCAAAGCATCCTGAATGTGGCAATCTACGCGGGTGATGCAGTGGTACAGGTATTGCCGCTCCTCGGCGGTGACGACAGTCAGCATGACTGGAACTATTTGCTCAATGAGACGGGTTTGATTAATTACACAGACAGCATTGCGCACGGCATGTATGCTACAGGCGTTGGGGTGATGATTGTGTCTGCACTCGCATGTCTCTATTTGTGTTTTGGCGACACTGGGCGCGCCACTATTCGCCGCCACATGGGGTTGAAGTCATAATTTGGGCAAAAAAATACCCGCACTGCATCGCTGCTGTGTGGGTTTTGTGCGCGCTGTGCGCCGTGAGACGCTGGACTCCTACTTATCTTTTGGGAGTCCGACGAATGTGTGGTTGCCGGCCGGTGACTTGTCTGGCCGGTAGGCGATGGTGTCACCAAGACGAATCGGCGCCATTCCTTCTCGGGGTCGACCCAGGTGGGTCGTTGTCCCGTAGAAGGGTTGACCTTCTTCGATGAAGATTACGCGTTTCCCCAGGCGGTGTTCGACAATAAGTTCTGTGTCGCCGCCGACCCTAATGACCTTGGCGTATACCAGGCCGTCTTGCTTTTCCGGCATTGTTGCCGCCGGTGTTGTTACCGGCGCTACGGGCGCCGGCGCCTTTTTAACCACTTTCACCGGTTTCGGGGATGCCGGCTTCCTCGCCCTTGTCTTCTTGGTAGCGATCTTCTTGGGCTTTGGAAGACCAACTTCAATACGACGAATCGAGCCTTGTATGGCACTCCCCGTCGAGGTGAAGCTGTTGAAGGCGGCAGTTACAACAGTCCACTGACCCGAAACTTTTTCGAGCGTAAGGGTGAAGCGATGCCTCACCTTACCCATCAGTCTGAGATCGGCGAAGATGATTTTATTGCGAGTCTTCGATTCTTGCTTGGGATCCTGGATCAAGACGAGCCGGTAAGCCCGTACTCGATCAAAGACTGTGTCGAGTGTCTTCTCGACAAATTTGCGTGCCACTTTGGCCGCGGTTTTTTCCGTCGATTTGCTTTTCATTCGTTGCTGTGTGCCCGTGGTTAGGGGGGCTGAGGGTTTGGTTTGAAAGGACGTATGTCCAGCGAGTATATTATCACAAATATTGATTATTGTCAATTATTGTGATTCTTTACACAGGGCCTTAATAGCGGCGTTTTTCTTCAGGTATACTGTCTCTATGGAATCAAAATCATTGATATGGCTTGGTGCAGCAGTAGGTTCAACGCTTGGTGGTATGGTGCCGCTTTTGTGGGGAGGCTCTACATTTTCATTTTCATCAATCATTCTCGGTGGGGTAGGCGCAATCATCGGCATCTATGCCGGCTTCAGAGTAACGCAAGGGTAATGTTCTCGCACTGACGCGGTAATCATGCACGCGATATGCGCATATTAGGACATATGTAATAAGTGTGTCATAAAACAATTTTTTAAGTAAATTGTCAAGTTTTGGTGTATACTGTGTGAGTCGCAGATACTTCTCTTGTTCATCTCTTGGCGATGCAGAATGCATCCGAGATATTTGCTCCTACGGCAGCCTGGTTCTCTATCTCTCTATTATGTATCGGTAAAATTTAATATCTTATATGAAATTTTCAAATCGTTTTCTCTCGTATGCAGGGTTTCTCACGTTGGCTCTTGTCACCGTTAGTGTCCCAGCTACTTCCTTCGCTGAAACTCTTAATCGTCAGCTTGATCTCGGAATGACAGGCGCTGACGTAACAGCATTGCAAGTATATTTGGCAACTGACGCAACATTGTACCCACGAGGTCTTGTTACCGGTTATTTCGGAAGTCTTACTGGTAACGCGGTCGCACTCTTTCAGACACGCAACGGTCTTGCATCAGTAGGGCGTGTAGGTCCTGCAACATTGCCATTGCTCAACAGTAAGATGTCAGGAACCATGACTAATGGTTACCCAGCAAATGAAATTGCGCCGACCATTACTTCTGTTGGTGTGAGTGTGAATCGCAACAGTGCCACCATTAACTGGAGCACAGACGAGGCAGCTCAAGGTCGCGTGTACTATAGTACGAACCCTCTCACGACTTACGAGAACCCCGTCACTGTTGATGTAAGTGGCGACATTGCGTCAACCGATAATAATTATCGTTCTTCACAATATGTCACGCTTAATAACCTCCGTTCAGATACTGTGTACTACTACCTCATCTATGTTACCGACCAGTCTGGTAATGTAAGTGTTGTATTGCCAGCAACATTCCGTACTCAGCAGTAATTTGTAACTGACAACTGACGCGGCGAAAGCGATTACTACATGCATATAAAACCGGCCTCACAGCCGGTTTTTGCGTTGCCTAATCACGAATAACGGGCTCGACGGCCGACAAAATAGATTCCTTCATGTATGCACTGAGCTTTGTGTAGGGAATGGTGATATCACCGTGTGGTTCGCAAACTTGAAACCAATGAGGGAAGCCGAGTGATTGCAGGCGTACACCTTCGGAGGTGAGAGTGAATGCGGTGTATTCTAGGTCGCCACCTGAGTGCATATTTTCGTTTACGAAATCACGACATTCTTGGTCGGGATCTGTTGGGTCCGCTTTCAAACTGCCTGTGTAGGTGTCGTTAACAATGTGCGCGATCTCTTTCCGATCACGCCTGAAATTGGTGAAGAGGTCAGGGAATTCAAGTACGCCACCTGTCTGTGTGTTGAATGTAAAACCGGTACTTAGTGAATTTGGATGCGCTCCAGCGCAAAAATCCCAACTTTCTTGTGCAATGCTCAAGAGGCCGTTTTGGTTGTGTACCACCACTTGCTTTGAGCTGTGCTCATAATGGTATTCGGTTATAAGTGCTTGGCGAAGGCGCTCGGCATCCCATGTACGTAAATCTTCCCGCGGCTTCCAGCTCGCTAACACTTCCAGGAGATTAGTCCGATAGTGAGGCTGGCCTGGTCGACCAAAGCCACAATAGTCTGTTGCGAGCGCCGCATTCATTTTTTCTATAAGTGCCGGCGAAATACTCTGGTTGCTCGTCGTTGAAACTTGGTAAAAATGGAGCCCTCCTCCTTCGTCTGATTCAAAATATGAAAATGGTACGAGTATGAGCTGTGTGGTTTTCGCGGCGTTGTTTGTGCCCGTTGCGCGATTCATGAAGGCATAGGTGCCAATACAGAGTGCGCCAATGAGGGCAACCACATATATTTTTGATGAATTCTTCATGGTGGTAATGGTAGCACGCTGCGCCGTTGCGCGTGAACATATAAAAAGCCCCACCGGCCGAAGCGGGTGGGGGTGTGAGGTGATGATTTACCTCATGGAGTCAGCATACGTTCTGGTTCAGGATGAACTTAACCACGTAAGCGTGATATTTTGTAGTGCACCCTGCGTAACCTTGGCCGGCTGAGTCACCGTAACCCTTTCCTCCGCCCCAGGCATTGGCGAAGAGTTCTTTCACCGTCTGGCAGATATCGCCGCGGCCGAAGTAGTTCACCGTTAATAATGAGCCAGGTAAATCGGTGCCGCAGATGACAATCAGATTTTCCTTGCCATCGGGCCAAGTCTGGAAGAGCCTGTCTGAGACGCAGCACCATTTCGAGTGTTGTAGGTAGACACATTTGACCGGTCCAAAGGTGAGGCTACTCTCTATGGCTGTCACAGCCTCAACCTCCATTTCGGGAGTTACTCCCTGGGCAGCGCGATCTTCGCGGCGGATCTCGTCGATCTCATCCTGAGTTGCTCCCATGGCGAGCATGGCGGGAATGTACCCGCTGTCGTTGGCAGCGATGAGTTGGTCTCGTCGCGTCGGGGCGACGCCGATCAGCCCAAGAACCTGTAGGATTGATGCTGGCTCACTTGAGCGATTCCCGTGATGGTCAATCCAGGTGCAGCGCTCGGCGATGGCGTCGACGAGATCATTTTCCAGCTCGATCAAGACCGGCTTCTTGCCGCCTTCGAGGGCGGCTTCGATTTCGGTCTGATATGTACTGGCCTTCGCGCCCCATTCAAGACCCTTGTCGAAAAATGGAATCGAATTGCTCGTCAGAACGGTCGCGGTGCGCGACATCTCAAGGTCTCTACCGCCAAGGAAGAAGGCATGGGTGGCGCCTTCCTTATTCGAATCTTGTGGCATACTGTCCTTTCTTTTTTTGTTTCTTTTGTACGAACTGCTGTATTATACCATAGATAAATGAATAATGCAAGTATGTAGACAGTGCTGTGATACGGGCTATACTGGTCCTATGTCACACACGAATCATTTCAATGCGGAAGATGCGTACAAAAGTCTTACCGATAAGTACGACCTTACATTTGTGCACGAACTCATAAAGTCCGGCTTCAAAGTCTATTTGTTTGGTGGTTCACTTCGAGACATGGTGATGGGTCGGAACTGGAAGGATGCAGATCTTCGTGCGTGGATACCGCTGCCGCCTGCTGAGCGCGATACTCAAGCAGAACGTGTACTGGTGCAGGCAGGAGTCGTGATAAATTCCAAGATTCCATTTGGTGATGCGTTCACCGTGTTTCGCTTTGTGCCGCCGCAAAGTAATTCAACAGTCGGGGTTGATCTCAGTGTGGTAAGTGAGCAGTGGACTGTTGGTCCAGATTTTACAATTAACGGTCTTTACTTCGATCTCGATACCAAAGAACTCATAGATCATCATCATGCAATAGAAGATATTGAGAAGAAGGTGATCCGCACAGCGCAGCCACCACTCGTTCAATTTACTCATGAGCCGTACATGATTCATCGTACGGTAAAGAGTGCTTGCCAGTTCGGCTTTGCTATTGATCCAGAAACACTTTCGGCGATGAAGGAGTTGTCACATCTTACCCAGGGCAGTCTCGCTGCTATTGCGGATCAAACCATGCCGGGTATGACGGAGTGGTTTCTTGGGAACATGTTTACAGGTCTCAAATATAATCCGATTACATATGAATCATTATGGAACACTACCGGTTTAACAAAAGTACTGCTCGATTTTTGTGTTGAGCGTCTTAGATTGTCTCCATGCAACCAGCATGAAGTGCGTGTATTTGATTCGTCATTGTCGTATGGTTATGAGCAAGCGTTAAGCATGTGGCTTAGTGCGGTGGCGCGAACACTTTCTCCTGAAAAATCAGCCGAAATCTTTTCTCGGGTATGTGCACTCCTCTCAATTACAGCACCAAAAAAATATCAGGACTTCACGATTGACGTGTCTAAGGTTCGCTCTATATAAAAAGGCCCCACCGAACGCGCGTGGCGAGGGTGGGGGTGTGGGAGTCGGTCGAATTATTTCACCAAGACCCATGTGAAGAAGGCAGCGTCAACATTTATCCCATTCACATAGAGTTTAATCCAGTGAACGCCGGGTTTGAATGTGGGATGGAACGTCTGAGCTCTTCCGATACTACGCATCGATTCTCCTTCATCGGAGAGCCAGGTGTAGGTAAGGTCACCTTTCGGACCTTCGGTAAATGCCATTGGAGAAATTATCACGTCCGCTGACACCTGAAGAGTACCGGCCTTAATACTTGTAACGTATTGAGCATTGTCTACTCCTTCGCCGGGCAGGTTAATGTGAGCTTGTATTATTGCTGCGCGACTTGGATCGTATGGGTTCGTTAGTAATCGATAAAAGCTGTTCTTGTTCGTCGTAAAGCTTTTTGGAACTAAAAAGTAGGCTTCACCGGCGGGGGCGATCACATATGAGTCTCCCGCGGCAGCAAACTTCGTACCAAGATCAGTCGTCATTTTCAATATGCGCCCTATCGGGGGATCAATCTGGGCGGTAATGAGATAGTCATCACCAATGCGTTGGATTGACGTGATCTTATGGTAGTTACCGCCCTCCTGACGTGAGAGTCTTGTTTTTACAGGCACAGGATACGGTTTAAGCAGAATAGCTTGCTCTCCGGTTTCGTGAACGAGCTGCACCTTTGGTGCGTTTGGGTATAGGGTAATTTGGTCGCCATTAAGAATACCTGTGAGCATGTCTTCGGTAATGCTTTGTGATACCGAGCATTCGAGCGTGAGTTCACGATAAGTGTAGTCAATGAGCATCGTTATGTTCGTGAACATAATATGGAGCATTCTATCAGGATACGTCGGCAGCACGGGCGTGCCTCGCCCGACGAGGTTACCTTTGGTATCTTTTATCACCCAATCGGTGAACAAAGTGTACTGTTTTACACGATCGAAGTATGTGTAAGCGTACGCGTCGTTGTTGGTGTCGGTGATGGCTCTGAACAATTGCCGCGGATTGTAATCCATGATCCATTCGAAGTTACATTTGTATGCGCCTTCGTCGGCTGATGTCGCGTGGAGTTTGAATTTTGTGACAACAATGTTGGTATTTCCTAAACCTACAACAGGGTCATTGTTCAGAAAAAGCTCAACGTTTTTTTCATAAGCGCGAGCGATTATCGAGGTGAGTACCTGTGAGAACAGGAGGATGAATACGATGAATTTCATCAGAGCAGGGTTTTGGTTGTGGGGAGCGGCCAAACGAATATTTGGTAGTGCTGCTTCGAGAATGACACATTTAGCTGCGCGTGTCAATTTTATGAGTATGAAAAAGCCCCCACAGGTTTGTGGCCAGTGGGGGTGTAGTGAGGTCATTCCTCAAGTTTCCAGAAAACGATTCGAGCTTTCTCTGCTCGTAACCGTTTACGGATAAAAACTTCATATTCATGCTGTTCACTTGGGTTCAGCGGAAGAACAGAAATTCGCAATTGTCCGGTGTTTATTCGCCACGGTGTGGTTCTTATCCACCCAGGTATAACGAGACACCAGTTCTCTTCGGTATCTGACTCGGTCGTCAGATCTACCCATTCAGCTATGACAACTCGACCATCGGGCATTACTACCTGGTTTACGCCATTAAATAGGTGTACATACTCTTGCCTGGGTTGTCCGTATTCACCTTCTTCGCCGGGTAGTAGACCGGGGAATAGGTATTCTCTCATGTTCAGATCCAATATGCACCACGAGGGTGCGGGTTGTGTTGCCTGGGCAACGGTCAACCCTCCTTGCTGTTACGTTTGGGCTAGCCAGCGCAACAGCTCTAAATTGAATATGACATGTGTTGGCTATAGAGTCAAGGCCTGCGAACCGTATCCATTCCTGCAGATAAAAAACAACCCCACCGAACGCACGTGGCGATGGTGGGGTGTGTGGTTGCGTGCTGGTTATATCCAACGACGCACTATGCTGCAGTAGTGTGCGTACTGTTTGCCGAAGGTGTCACGCAAATAGCGTTCCTCGGAAAGGATCAGTAGGTAATGTATGAGGTAGGCAGTTGGCGCACTACTTCCAATTACCCACCAACTGTTGAAGATGAATCCAAATCCTATCGGAAGGATTGAAACCCCAAGGTAAATCGGGTTACGGCTGATGCTGAAGATTCCTGTGGTGAGGAGTTCAGTGGTTTCGTGGCCAGGGTCGCTGCGTTGGCAGTGTGCAGCGAACTGGCGTTTCGCCGTGATGATTAATGTCCATCCGGTGACAACGATGAGTGTGCCGATAACCCATCGTACGAAGGTAGACAGCCCAATGCTGCTCGGCATCATGTATTCACTTATGATCCCCAGTGACACATGCATGTACAGTATGGCATCTGAGGTCATCAACCTGCTTTTGTGTGCGGGCATGGTGAGGGTGGGGTGAGATTTATCTCATTTTATCGTTTCATAATCGCCAACGGCCCATAGAGCCGGTAGAGATTATTGGTCCAGGCCTGGCCGGTCCTTCGACCATCGTTGACCCAAGCTTTATAGAATGATGCTTCAGTGCCGAACATAGGTACACCGTGATTTACTACCAACGGATCTATGGTATGTCGACATGTTTCCTGCCAGGCACGAGATTCTTCGCTTAGGTCAGTCATAGCAACGTTCTCATGTGGGTGGGCAGCGTGTTCGAGTTCGTGCATTGCTGTGACAAGTACCGTGATAGGGAAGTGTCCTGCGCTAATGCCGAATTTGTTAAGCGCATGCTTGTGATAGTCCATTATTGTAGGTATGTATAGGGTAATACTTACCTGCACTGTACCAGTAAGTCGATTCGTCTCTCTGCCTGCTTGACCAAGAACACTTGTTGAATGCGTGTGGTAATACGGAGATGCGATTATGGCAGGATTGGTGCCGGTTATGCTTTTGATTGAATCGGTGAGTACCCTGAAGCGGTCATTAATTTCCTGAAAGGGCAGTTTCTTGTTTAGCCACTGTACCTCGATCAACTGTTTGAGGTTTTCGTCCCAAAACCGATGCATCTCTGCTTCGGTGTAGGGGACGGCGTTGGTTGCTGGTGCTGCTGGCGGTACACGCGCCGGCTGTTCAGTGGTGACCTGCTGTTTTGGGGCAGTCAGCACGATCGCACCGAGCATAAAAAGTGCCAAGGCGGTGAGGATGATGTGGCGAGGTTCAATACTCGATGATTTTTTGGGTTTCAAGGTTCTCCTTTGGTTGGTTTTTGCCTCGCGCACTATACTATAAAATAAGTAGTTTGTCTATAGTTATTTGTGCGGCAGGAGGTTGCTAGGTGTGAAAGTATGAAATAAAAAACAGGCGCACCTACTGGAGGCACGCCGTTTGATGTACTAATACCGTCGTCCTATTAAGGACGGGGAATCACCGGACCCAGTTCCTTGGTATTGTGGGAACTGTCGCAGGGTGACGGGGTTGTCGCATGACTAGCCTTGACCTCTTCCTGTGACAGCACAGGGATCTGTTCGCCGACGCATTCCCGAATGTCGAAGTCGGAGGTTTTGTGTGGCTGACCACTCGATGCCACCAGTCCTTTGGGTTGGATGCAGATATGGAGGCATCCGTTGATGTGCTGTGCAAGTTCGATGGCCATGCCGGTAAAAGCGGTCAATTTGTGTTTCACCTCGGTGCCGAGAATGTTGGTCGGCACGTCGATTTCTTCAAAGTCCACGTCCGAATGTGCAAGGCGCTTTGCGCCCAACAGGATCTTCTTGGCGGGCTGACCTTCGGAGTTGAGTGCGTTGGGTTGCAGGAGGTAAGTGACATGATGGTCCATATCGACGAACCAGTGAGTCAGTGTCCCCTTGATTGCAGTAGCCCGGTCAGCATACACTTTGCCGAGCGTGAGTAATCTCATTTTCATCGTCTTTTTTGTGCTCAGTAGCCGTCATTGGCTACATCTCTTAAGCGTGAGTGCGCCTAAAAGATGGAGCCAATAGATGGTGCGCCTCGCTGCGCTGCCGTAACGAAGCACAAAAATTCCTGAACTAAAATAACACGTATATGCGTGGTGTGTCAATGGTAGTAAAATGCAGAGAAAGAAAAAACCACCAGCTGATGACATTAAAGTCATGAACTGGTGGCTTGTGCATTTTGATGTGCATCCGGATTAAGTCTTCTCGGCGTGCTTGGGAATGAGCTTAAAATCGGTGACAATTTCGTCGGCGAGGCCCATCTGCAAGGCCTGTTGTGCAGTCATGAAGTAGCTATGGGTTTCACCATGCCTAAACATAGCAAAGATGTTCTCTGCTGGTAGGCCGGTACGACGCATATAGAGGTTTAAACGCGCCGCAGCAATGTGTCGCATGTCATCGGCAACAGTTTTGAGGTATTCAGTGATACGATTTTCATCGTCACACACCAGCGTCGGGCGGTGCCGAATGAAATGCACCAGTACGCGAGCGGATGGTCTCAGCATACGTCGGCGGCACATTTGCAGTAGATCGACAGCCATTGAGGCACAGTCACTGATCGCAATTCCGTCGACGGGAGAATTGATAGACTGGATAAGGTCTCCAAGTTGTTGAGTGGGGAATACTGCGCCACCACAACTGTCGATGATGAGAGTGATTGGTTCGTTGTTCTTGCATTCGAGAGAGAGAAGTGATTCTGCGACTGCTCGAATTGAGTTCTCGGTAAGTTCCCCAGAAATGGAGATGCGCCGATTTGAAAGTAGACGCTCTTTGATCGTGTCTGATTGCGTCGGTTCTTTTTTGTCGTCTTCTGGCATAAGTCAGTGTGCTCGATGTTTTCCCGATGTTCCGGCTATGATGGTGACATGAAATAAACAGTATGTCAATATTTGTATTGGACAGGGTTAAATCTATGTAAAAAAAACCCTATCACCAGTGTGGCGATAGGGGTTTTGCGGTCTGGACGACTAATGATCCAGGACCATTGCGAGACGTTGGTGGCAAACGTCAAGGGATCCAAATAACACGCGATTTCGAACAAACTCGATGAGTGCTTTTGTCTCCTCGCGAGTACGCAGTGAGTAATCGGTAATGTCTACGCGCTTCATGTGTTGATCGATTGCTGTGCGCAGCTCACCTGTTGCAGCCCATGCGCCGGGCAGGTACCAGGTTTCCCAGAATTTTCCGTCATCGCCCCGCCGAGAACGCATGCATTCGAAGCCGTAACTCGTAAGGCGCGCAACATTTTGTCTGAATGCTTCGGGGGTGTAGTTGTACCCGCACAGATGTTTGACCATGAATGACGGTGATTCATTTCTCGCCTCAGGTTCAAAAACAAGCTCCTTCATTTCCAGTTGGACACATCCGCTCGCTCTAAGCGGACGCCAAAAGGGAAGCATGTCTTCATCTGCAGCCGGCTCGGGTAGAGCCTCTCGGGCGGAAACGAATGTAATTTGCCCGCCGATGACACTCATCCAGTATTGGCCAGTTGTAACACCCTGCATGTGGTCGGTTTTGTCTTTAGGAATACCGGAAAACGTAATCTCGGTTGTTCCGTCTGGTTCTGTGCGTCCGAATTTTGATACTCGTATTGACATATGCTTTACAGGTTACGATGCGTTTTGGTTGTCAGTACCCGCCATCATTTCCTTCCACTCCTTCATAATTCGCTCCGTGATATTTTGAACCGTTCGGAACAATTCAGGGGCGACCGGGTGCTCGCTGTGGTTGGAAACGGTGATCGTGCGTGAAGCAGGTTGCGCTAAGTTCTCACCGCTCTTGTCGATCGGAGGGTAAATCTGTTCAACGGTCGACGTGACGCATTGTTCGACACCTTCAAGAAAGCCAGCCTCGCCACCTCTTCTGACCCAGTAGATCGTTTGCGTGATATTGGCTTCGCGAAAGTAGACTTCGGCAAGCGGCCGCCCATCAAAGAAGGACAGCTCTATTGAGATGTCCGTAGCTAATTGTGGTGTGCTCATTCGAGCTACTGTATACCACGAAAATGGGGTGGTGTAAACAACCATTTACAATACTCAAGGGACTCCGAACGATTACTGTGCCTTCTCAACCGCCTTCTTGAAATTATTTAAAATAGTCTGCCAGCCGTTCTTTTGTAGTTCTTCACTGTTCTCGGTTTCGGGGTCAAAAAGTTCAGTCACTTTGGTCTGCCCGTCGCTGAGCGCTTCAAAAGTCACAGTACAGGTGCGTGCGTTCGCATCGTTGATGTCGTTCGACATAATGTAACGAATAGTCTCGAACTCTTTGACGTCCAGGTAGGTGCCGCCAAAATCGAAGTTGTAGCTTTTGTCTTTTGCTGCCATTCGAGTGACGAATTTCCCGCCGACTACCAGATTATTTTCGGCGAAGGGGCATTCCCAGTCATCGCTCGCAAATGCCCACTGCTGGATGAGTGCCGGCTCATTCCAAAAGCGCCATACTTTTTTGACGTCTGCATTTACGATAATTTCTACGTGGATTTTGTTCATGAAACTATTTTAGCAAGAAATTCCACATCTGCCTCTTGGTGTGCGCCATCGAGCTCACGTTTGTATTTGTGGAAATAAAAAGCCCCGCACCGTTGTGGGTGAGGGGTTGAGGTGGAATGTGTCTCGTGTTGCGGCGCGCGTACATTCAAGCAACGGCGGTAATGTAGCCGAGTTCTGAATGATCGATGTAGTCTTCCCAGAATGATTCGCCGTACTGCTGTAGGCCTTCGGGCGAGATCTCAGGCTTGTGCCAACGAATATCTCTGAATCCGGCATCTTGCAGGGCGTACTGGAGTGTTGTTTGTGTGTAGTAATACGCCCACAGCGAGCACGGGACTGAACCATGCTCACTGTAAAGATCGTTCCGGATAAATGCGCCATCGGTGTGTGGTGAGCCACCGCACCAAAATTTTACAGCCCCGATAGCTTTGCGGCGATCGAATTTGATGGTGCGGGACGCGTCAGGCATGTCGACCACGAACACGGCATGACCGCCGGCTACACAGCTTTGAAAGACATTGCGAACAAATTCACGAAGTTCTTCCGTGCTGCGTGCGTAGTTTGCAACAAAAGGTGCAGCCACAGTGTCCGCTGTGGGGAGTTCGTCGGCGAAGATATTGCCGTTGCGAAATTCCGTATTTGGCGCAGCATTTGCTCGTGCAGCGCGGAGTTGTTCTTCAGAAGTATCGATGCCGATTACTCGGCGAGCACCACGTGCTGCAATTGCGTTGGTAAAAAATCCGCTGCCGCATCCGAGGTCAATGACAGATTTTCCATTCACAGATCCAATGAGTCGTAGGACAGTCGGAAGAATGGAAAAGCGTTTATCGGGCTTTCCGTCCGTTTGTTGGTAGTTGCTAGTGATTGTATCGAAATCGTTTGCAGGCTTCATGAGCCATCCTTTCATTTGTGCGTTAACTGCAAAGCATAGTACAAGTTTTGTCAATTAAAGCAAATGAGGAAGGCAGGCGCTGGGGTAGGTGGTCTACTTCACCGCCGCACACTCAATCAACCACTCAATACCATACTTGTCTCTGAACATGCCGACGTACGTGCCCCATGGACTGTTGCCCATTGGTCCTTCGACTTCGCCGCCAGCTGAAAGTCCGGCAAAGAGTCGCTCGGCTTCGGCTTTGCTCTCTGTGGTTACTAAAATCTTGCTTCTGTTTTCGCGTTCGTTCACGCGACCCATGACTTCTGGAACATCGTTTGCGATGAGCACAGTGCCATTGCCGATCGGCAAGCCAATGCGCATGATTTTGTTCGCCTCACTTTCCGGGACAGGGAATTCGGCGTTCGCAATGTCTTTGAAACGTGTGATATGTGTGAACTCGCCGCCAAAAACTGACTTATAAAATGTGAATGCTTCCTCGGCATTGCCGTTGAAGTTGATCCATGGGTGAAGTGTGTTCATGAGGTAAGGGTAGCAGATGTGTGGTGATTTACAAAAGAAAACCGCCCGAAGGAGATTTTCCTTTAGGCGGCGCTACCGATTGTGTATGTTGTTACGTGTATGCCGTAAATCCGTCCGGCAGCACGACATTTTCAGGCCTGATTTGCTTTTTCTCCAAGAACTCGATTAGTTCTTTAAGGGTTGTGTTTCTGTTGAAGTGTCGGTGGCTAATGCCGATCAGTTTCTTGCCATTCGTTGAGCCGGTCGACATTTTGGTGAGATAGAACTTGGCTTCTTCTGGCATATAAATGTTTGTTGAATCTGGTAAAAGTATAGCATGTTTATATGCTATTGTCAATAGTGCGTAATTGAACTCTTTCCTTGCAGCCGCGGTACTAGTCCAAAAAGGACCTTAAATCTTGAAATATCTTGAAATATAAAGATTTTATCAGTATTTTCACGGTTCAGATTGACAAGGTCGTGAAAGTCGCGCTTTTAGAAGTACTATGGTAAGTATAGAAAATTTTCAATTAAATACCGCTGACCATTGCTTGCCAGCGTCGCTCTGAAATCAGAAAATCGGTTATCCCTTTGCCGATTCCCGAAGGATACTTTGATATTCCTTGTCGGTGGCCAGTTTTCTAGGGTCGGCGCGATCTAAGAATACGGTGCCGTCGAGGTGATCGAGTTCGTGTTGAAATACACGAGCAACGAAGCCGACACATTCAATTTCTTCCGGTCTACCAAATCGATTGGTGAATGAGGTGGTCAATGACCTGTGTCGCGAGACGATTCCGCGTATGCTGGGAAAATTCAAGCGACCCTTCCTGCCGTCTACCTGTTCGAGTAAAAATGACTAGATCACTACTTCTTAGTTGTTATCATACATATCGGTTCTACAATTCTGACTACATGGCAGCCCAAACTTAAGAGTATTTATGGTTTTTTCAACTAGTGGTCTGGTTGCCTCAAAGTCTAAAACCCCATTTCTGTATTCTACGAGATATACAAAGCCGTTTCTAAAAAATACATGCGATTCATTTTGCTGTGTCGAGTATGTTCTACCACCATTGCTCGTGCGGAGTCGTTTGTACGATAATTTGTATGCCGGCTGGCCAAGAAAGGTAACCTTCGCACTTTTAATTTCGCCAGAGACATCGGCTTTGACCTTCGGTAAGCTTTCAATAATGTCTCTTGTATATACATCGAGATCGGTTGTGTACGGAGTAAGATTGGCTGTAATTACAATTGCTGGTTTAACACCGTCATTACTGTATGGAGCCCAAATAAACTCTGATTGCTCTACACGTTCAAATGTCCAATGCTCGGGATATTGAATCGAGTAACCCTCTCCTAGGATCGCTAGACCATTCATTTTTGCTAATGTTGGATTGAGGTCGCTTCTCTTATTGAGTGGCACCCAAGCATAATATTCGAATCCACCTGAGTCATCTAAAAGAAGTCGAAGAGTTGACTCCATTATTTCTGAATGAGTTCTGCCATTTTTCTTTGACTGTGCTTGGATGTTTTTCTCGATTTCGGCATCTAGTGATTTAAAAGTGTGCGATGGATCTACATACCAGCTGCCATTCTCATTCACAAAGCGAACGGAAAGCACATTTTTACCATCATAGGTAACAACAGCACTAGCTGTTGAGGGGTCGATTGGTGTAATGGTCGTGCTTACCTTGTTTGGATCAATCTTATTGATATCAACTGAAGAGCTCAAAGTTAACAATTTGGCAATCAGATCATTCTCCTGAATTGTGGTAGTTGTTGATGTGGCAACGAGTCGTATGATAACGACTGAAAGCGCAGTAGAAAAACCTTTTGAAACAACATCTTCTTTTGGGGCAGTCTTTGAAAGAGTGAGTATTGTATTGAAATATTCTTTAGCTTGGGGTGAAACAAGGCGCTCAATATCCGTGGAATTTTTTGATTTAAGCAAACCAATGAGGCCCACAAGTTTGGCTCTGATCTCTGTTACATCAGTAGCCTTAGAAAAAGAACCTGTTTGTGTTTGAGAGTCTGATTTCTTCAAGTCCTGCGCAGTTGCAGGCACTGGTTTTGAGCTACTTTGAGTCTTGGTTATGCGCACAGGTTCCTGAGAAGGTGGTTTTACGCTTATCGTTGTAGTGGTTGTTGGTGTGTCAGAAGAAGTCTTGCTCGTAACGCGAATCACTGTCGATGTTGAATTTGAGATGGTCTGCTTTTGGAAAATTGACCATGTAAAAGGGTTCCACCAGGCAGCTGACACCTGCATTGGGAGAATTACAAAAGAAAGGACTGCGGTAGCAATTAGTATTTTGATTATTTTCATATAGGCAGATGCTACATCATTTTATGTGAAAGTTCAACAAAATATAGCTTAAGTCAAGTTTTCGGTCCTCGATGGATTCTTGCCCTACAGGCGCTGTACAGGTTTCATATCTCGATTCGCCCGGAAAGTTTGATGTGGTATTTGATTAAATTTAATTTTTTGATTAAGGTTCTGTTTAGGGTCGAGTCAATCGACACAGGCACAGCGCTGCCTTAAAGCGTGATCTAGAACCTTAAAAAAATAATTGCCATGAAGCCAATCGTTCCACTGCCAGGAGAAGATCTTCTGGAACTTGGGAAACGCTGTAATGCTGTATATGTGTGTCCGAAAGTCGATTCTGAGCGCAAAGGACCTCTGGTCGCTTATGCGGGAAAAGATAGCCAAGGACGAAACCTCGTCGGAGACATCTACTTTAACTTTCGACGTATCGAAGTTCATCCGAAAGCTGTCGAGGCCTTCGCTGAAGCAGCTTGTCAGAAACTCCGTGATAAAGGTCTCATTAATTCGTTCGATACTGTCTGTGGAATTCCGCAAGGCGGCCGGACGTTCGGTCAGATGCTCGCGCTCGTCGCAGGCAAGCGGTTCGCGTATGCGGACAAGAAACCGAAACCGACTGAAGCGGGTAAAAAGCAGGAATACTCCTGGGATCTCTCGCAATTCGATTTCGACCAGGGTGAACGTGTCGCGATCGCGGAAGACGTGTACAACAACTTCCAGAATACTGACAACACCCTGGCCGAGATCGCCGTCACCGGCGCGAGTACTGTGCTCCTTGTTGGGGTGTTGAATCGCTCTCCGGTTTACGACATGACCTACAAGGGTCTGCCGGTTATCGCTTCCCTCCGTGAAGTGTATCCGGAATTCGAACAGGGAGATCCTGCGGTTGCGGATGACATTGCTGCCGGCCGGCTTGAACTAGAAGTAAAGAGAAACTGGTCACGTCTCGTGGCGGCTATGCAACAGTAACCCTCAAAAAAACAAAAGGGAGACAGCGCATGCAAAAGATATTGACGCCAGCGGAACGATTAATCGTGGCTGCCGACTTCAAACCAAAGGATACGCGTCCGTATGTTCCGACAAATGGGCAAAAAGATCATTGGCGTAATGAGGTCAAAAGCCAGGTCTTGGCATTGGCCGACAGCCTCAAAGGAACCGGAGTCTATCTCAAGGTGAACTCCGCTCTGCGAGCCTGCGGTTACGACCTGATCGGCGAAATCCAGTCGCGCGGTTTGCGAGTTTTCGCTGATCTTAAGTTGATCGACATCAGCGAGACGTTGTCCACGGACGGCGCTCTCATCCGCGAAGCGAAGCCTGAGCTACTCACCACGATGTGTGTCGCCGGCCTCACCGCCATGCAGGCTCTCAAGGCCGAATTGCCAGACACGGAAGTGCTCGGCGTGACGGTTCTAACGAGTCTCAAAGATGCCGACACCCAGGCGATGTTCACATGTTCGACTGAAGAAGCCGTCATGCGGTTCGCTCAGGTTGCGGCAGACGCCAAGATCGACGGACTCATCTCGTCACCCAAAGAAGCAGAAGTGCTTCGGGCGAAGTTCGGGGTGATTCTGTCACTCAACACACCGGCCATCCGGCCGACGTGGGCGATCGTTCCTGGCGATGATCAGAATCCCGAACGGATCATGACCCCTGCAAAGGCTATCAAGGCTGGTGCGGATCGTGTTGTGGTCGGACGTCCGATCGTGAAGGCTGAAAAGCCCTACGACGCGGTCATGCGGACCATCGAGGAAATCACTAAGGCTACGACGTAACCAACATCGGAAGTCCCGAATCATCAACAGCCCCGTACTTAATCAGTGCGCGGGCTGTTTTACTGCTCCGGGAGAATGCTTCTCGCCCTACAGGCGCGGTACAGGTTTCATATCTCGCTTCGCCCGGGGCGGGGAGAAGGATTCGGTCACGGATAATTTCCTCGCCGTCACTCGGAAATTTCCCCGACCCGGGCTCGCTTTTGGCTTTAGCAAAAGCCAAACCTCGCTATGCTCGGTGCGCTCCGCCTTTCTCATCCTTCTCGATTCAGGTAAACGAAAAAACGCCCATGAAGGACGTTTTTTCGTTTACTGCTCCGGGAGAAGGATTCGAACCTTCGACCAATCGCTTACATTTTGTCTTCTATTGCTAGAAGGATGGACTATATCATCCCCATGCCACGTGAGTGGGGTAGGGGCGAGGGGCTTCGCGCACATTC
>JACCDK010964577.1_pt1 | contig 19643 bp, 9 predicted proteins | sample 7445871 | NCBI WGS metagenome assembly JACCDK01 (sample SAMN15323436, study PRJNA562643) | freshwater metagenome | isolation source: river surface water | place: USA:Blue River Watershed | collected 2017-08-15
CCTCCATATTGTTCATGTACGGATTGACCAGCAATGAAATTCGATAAAATTTGGTTACCTTTCAGTATTGCGGCAGAAGTATCGTCGCAAGATGATTCAATACCTAGAATAATCGTGTCCTTCACTGCTAAAAGATTATTAAATTTGTAATGCTAATGGCAAAGGTAGTTAAATTCTTGGGTCGCGTAATTGGAGTTACATTGGAATGGCTTTTGCTATTGGTGTTACTTCTTGCCTTTATTGTTCGTTTCCCTAGTGTTCAATCGTACTTTGCGCGTCAAGCTACAAGTTACCTGTCTTCCGAATTGAATACGACTGTCAAAGTTGATCAATTAGAAATTGTGTTTTTTGATAAAATAGCACTTAAAGGATTAATGATCAAGGATTTGAACAAGGACACCCTGATCTCGGTAAAGGAGTTAGTCGTTCATCTGGATGAATTGAAGATTTTCAAAAATGAATTTGTGGTCAAGGACCTCACCTTGAAAAAAGGCAAGTTATCCATTCAAAGGCATAAGAAAACTGGGGACTACAACTACGCGTTCTTGCAAGATTATTTTGCAGGCAGCGATAAATCGAAGAGCAAGTCAAAGCCGGTTAAACTTGATTTGAAACACCTTGTATTGCGAGACTTTCAGATTAAGTACGATGATAACCGCAAATATACCTTGCCCTTTGGAGTTGATTATGACCACCTCGATTTAAAGCATGTTCAGCTTTTAGCAAGTAATTTTAAGGTTCGAGGAAATGACCTAGTGTTTAGTTTAGATAAACTTCAATTTCAGGATCGTTCGGGCATGAAAATGAATCACATTTCTGCTCATGTTTCTATTTTGAGTAAGGGCTTGCATCTCCGTAATTTCAAAGTGAAGACGGCTAAATCCAACATTCATTTCCCAAAGTTCAATTTTAATTTTCAAGATTGGACCGCCTTTGACTCCTTTGATGACATGGTCTTTTTTGATGCGTTTCTTGCTCCAAGTACCGTCGATTTATCTGACGTAAGTTATTTTGCACCTGAGTTAAAAGGAATGAATGACCGTGTTGCTCTTTCAGGGAAAATTACGGAAAGACTTCGGAATTTAACGATTAAAGATTTTAACCTTCGTTTCGGTCGTGAATCATTCGTCAAGGGAGATCTTATTTTGCCAGATTTTCGTTTGGGTGATGAAGGTAAATTAAATGAGAATATCTCCTCTGCCCATATTTCGGTTCAAGATTTGAGTCGTCTGAAAATGCCAGAAGGTGTAAGTTCCATTCAACTTGGCAAAACAGTGGATTTAATTGGATTTGCCCAAATCGATCGCTTGCAAGTTAATGGAGATTTAAAACACATGCAGGTACGAATGAAACAAGCGAAGACAGCCATTGGAACCGTGGGACTTAAAAATCCAATGAGCTTGGAATTCATGGCGAACGGTGTTTCACTTAGTCCTGTCATCAAAGATTCATCCTTCATTGAATTTCAAAACCTTGACGTGGCTAAATTATCCAATCAAACTGATTTTGGAGTGGCCAACGGAAACCTAAGATTTAGTGGAGTATTCACGGATGATGGTGGCTATGAACTAAAAAACATTTCTGCTGTGTTGAGTCGTTTTGATTACCTGGGATATCCGTATACGAATATTCGAATGACAGAAGGTCAAATTGCAAAGGAACAATTGAATTCAAAAATTCAAATCAAAGATCCCAATTTGGAGTTGGATTATGCGGGAATCATTTCCCTAAATGAAGCGCCAAATTACCAAGTGGAGTTTAAAATTCATTCCAGTGAATTAACCAAATTACACATTACACATGTCGATGGTGTGCGCTTTAATGCAAATGTCAAAGCAACCATAACTGGGAATGATTACAAAAGCTTAAATGGCTCTGTTCAAACAGATAATCTGCGTTATGAAGAAGACGGTAAGGATGTCTCTCTTGATTTTCTCCACCTTGACTTCAATCGAAAAAATCAATCTGATTACATCAATGTAGAAAGTTCATTGGTCAATGCGACACTACAAGGTAGGATTGATTATGAGTCCGTTGTAGAAGATTTCACGCGCAACTTATCCTTGGTATTCCCTTCGTTGGTTCAAACAAAAAAAAGCATGAATATTGGGGAGGGACAGAGTGACTTCACCTACCATTTTCAAGTCAGTAGCATCAATAATTTTCTAGAAATTTTTGTTCCCGGGATGAAAATTGCCGATGGAACCATCCTGAATGGCGCCTTTAGCTCTAAAAATGATGTTTTGATGGCGAAACTCAATAGCCGGGAAGTGGAATATGAAGGGATTCGATTTGAATCAATTGCGATGGATCAAAACATTACTCCGGTGGGTGTTGATGGAAGCCTGAAAATCGGAAAAGTACGGTATGGAGATTCCTTAACCTTTAATGGGGTTGAATTTATCAACCGTGGAAAAAATGGGATTCTCGCCTCCTCACTTTATTGGGATAAAGAAACAAATGATTATTCTTCCATTAAATGGACGACCCACATTCTTGGAAATGATCAAATCAATTTCACCCTACAACCATCTTTCTTTTCGATTAACGGATTTAAATGGGAGATCGAAAAGGAATCAGTTGTCGCTTTGGCAAATAATGATGTGAGTATTGAGGATTTCCGCCTTTCTAGGGATGGTCAATTGATTAAAATAGCTGGTTGTTTAACAAAAAACAACGCGGATAAACTACACTATCAAGTAAGTCAATTAAAATTGGATGAATTGAGTCACATGTTTGGTTCTTCCCAAATATATAGCGGGTCCTTTTCTGGTTGGGGAGATGTTTCTAATCCCTTTACAAACCTCAACTTTAGCTGCGATGCACAATTAGAGAACTTAGCTATTGATGGAGAAGAAGTCGGAACGGTTTCCGTATTGACGGATTGGAATGAAAAAAGAGAAAGCATTTTCATGCAGGGAGAATTGAAATACAAGAACTTGCGGACCTTCGATTTCAATGGACTTTATGCGGTGAAAAAAAATGAACTTGATTTAAAATTAAAATTTGATCAAACGGATATAAAATTTGCCAATGCTTATTTGGATCCGGATGTGGTAAAGGATATACACGGGAAAATAAATGGAAGCATCCAAGTGAAAGGAAGTCCAGAAAAACCAGAGTTGAGTGGTAAACTCCGATTAGTTGACGGTGGTGCAGAAGTGGAATTGTTAGGAGTGAAATACCGCACAGAGGGTATCATTGATGTGAAAGAAGAATCTTTTGAAATCACGAATATTCCACTCTATGATGAGGCCGGTAATGTTTCATATATCATTGGAACCATCAACCACGAAAACTTTAGTGATTGGAATTTTGACTTGCAGTTCAACATGGAAGATGACATTCGCAAAATAAATCCCCTTACGAAACAGAATGCGGCCATCGACCAATTCATGGTTTTGAATACCAAGTATAAAGAGGGGGATGTCTACTATGGTAAAGCATTCGCGCGTGGTGTTGTGAACATTTCAGGTACGGAGAGTGATTTAGATGTTTTTGTAAACCTGGAAACAAAAAAGAATACGGAAATTATCTTCCCGATGTACGGTGTTTCCGAAATAGAAAAAGAGGATGATTTCATTCAGTTCATTAATAAATCAAACTTACAAGAGCAACTGGAAAGAAAACTCGATTTTACTGGAATCGACTTGGATTTAAATTTCAAAGTGACTCCGGATGCTCAAATGAAGTTGATCTTTAATGAACAAATTGGCGATGAAATCATTGCGCGTGGTGATGGAAACATGAACATTAAGTTGGATCAATTGGATCAATTATCCATCATTGGAAAATACCGCATCGCAGCTGGAAGTAAATATAATTTCGCCATGGGATCGATTAAACAATTGTTTATGATCGAAAGTGGTTCATTAATTGAGTGGACAGGAGATCGGTACAATGCCTTAATCGATGTGAAAACGGTTGCCACTAAAAAAGCGTCTATTTTAGAATTAAGCCCTGAGTTAGCGGATAAATCACTTGTAAATCAAGATATTTATTGTTATTTGAATTTGTCAGATAAGCTCATTTCACCTCAAATTTCCTTTGATATTAAGGCGCCACGTGCTCCTGAAACAGGAAGGGCACTGATCGATCGGGTCCTGGCAGATTCGGATGAAAAAAACCGACAGTTTTTCTCCTTGCTTTTGGTCAGTAAGTTCCAGCCTTTGAAAGGGAATATTTCTGCTGGTGGTTCTGCTGCATTGGATTTAATTGAATCACAAATCAATGCCGCATTGAGTAATTTATCTGAGAATTATAAATTAAACCTCGATGTTGGATCAGATGCGACTCAAGGTGAAACAAGTGTAGCGATTGGAATGAATAAAGGTTTGTTGAACGATCGGCTTGTCGTCTCAACGAGTATTGGAGTTGAAAACCGTTCTACAACCAGTGAGAATAGCGGGGTAAAAAGTGTGCAAAACTCGGTCATTGGTGATGTGTCCATTGAGTATAAGATTCAAGATAATTTCAGGGTACGAGCATTCAATGAGTCAAACAACGCGACAGTTAAACAGAACGCAGGACCCTTTACTCAAGGAATTGGTATTTCGTATGGAGAAGAATTTAACCATTGGAATGAACTCCAGTTTATTCAAAAAGCAACACGCATATTTAAGGGTAAACAAAAGGGGGAAATCCCCTTGGATAATCGAAAAAGACAAGCGGTAACGGTTCCGAATAGTACAAATTTGAATCCAGAGACCGAGAACGAAATAAAAGAAAAATTATGAAAAAAGTACTTGTAGCAAATCGTGGTGAAATCGCTCGAAGGGTTCTACGGACCTTGAAAAAAATGAACATTCAAAGTGTAGCCATTTATTCGGATGCGGATGCACAAGCTCCACATGTTTTGGAGGCTGATGAAGCCGTTTACGTTGGAAAAAGTCCATCCTCTGAGAGCTACCTTCAACAAGATTTAATCTTAGCTATTTGCAAAGACTTAGGTGTTGATGGGATTCACCCAGGATATGGATTTCTTTCGGAAAATGCAGGATTTGCGCGCAAAGTGAAGCAGGCAGGAATGAAACTAATCGGACCTTCACCAGAATCAATGGAATTAATGGGGGATAAATTGAGTGCGAAACAAGCTGTTAAAGATTATCATGTTCCCTTGGTTCCAGGAGTCGATGAAGCCATCTCAGACATTCCTGCTGCAAAACGCATTGCGGCAGAAGTTGGATACCCAATTCTCATTAAAGCATCTGCAGGTGGAGGTGGTAAAGGCATGAGACTTGTTTATGCCGAGGATGAATTTGAGGAGCAAATGATTTTAGCTCAAAATGAGGCGCGTTCTTCTTTTGGTGACGATGCCGTATTTATTGAGAAATTTGTCAATCAACCTCGCCACATAGAAATTCAGGTGTTTGCCGATCAACATGGAAATGCCGTGCATTTATTTGAACGCGAATGTTCCGTCCAACGCCGGCATCAAAAAGTGATCGAAGAAGCGCCAAGTGCCGTTTTAACTCCGGAAATACGCGAGAAAATGGGTGCGGCAGCCGTTCAGGTTTGTAAAGCTTGTAATTATGAAGGCGCTGGAACCGTCGAATTTCTCATCGATGCGGATTTGAATTTTTATTTTTTAGAAATGAATACAAGACTCCAAGTGGAGCATCCGGTGACGGAAGAAATAACCGGACTGGATCTGGTTGAATGGCAAATTAGAGTGGCACGCGGTGAACGCTTACCCAAACTTCAAAATGAATTAGCCATTCATGGTCATGCCGTAGAGATTCGCGTGTATGCGGAAGATAGTTTAAATGGATTCACACCGGACATTGGTACCTTGAACCGCTATAGAATTCCTACCGGTAAAAGCGTACGTGTGGACGATGCCTTCGAGGAAGGAATGGAAATCCCAATTTACTATGATCCAATGATTGCTAAATTAGTTGTTTGGGGTAAAACACGAAATGAAGCCATTGATCGGGCGATAAAAGCGATTGATGATTACCAGATTTCAGGTGTAAAAACGACCTTGGATTTCGGTAAGTTTGTACTCAAACACCAGGCATTTAGAAGTGGAAAATTCGACACGAATTTTGTGAAAGAACATTTTTCAAGTCCTGAATTGCTGAAAGATGCAATGGAAGAAGAAAGTATTGCTTTGCAACATGCCATTGATTCGATTTGGAACCATGTGAATGAAGCTAAAAATAAAGCGTATGCCTCGAGGGAAATATCTTCCTCTTGGAAAAATCGCATGGAGTAAAATAATTTAATTTTTCCAATGCATTTACGAGAAAAAACGTACTTTTACCACGCAAAAAATCAAGAATGAACTTACACGAATATCAAGGAAAAGCGATCTTAAAAAGTTTCGGTGTTGCCGTACAAGAGGGGATAGTAGTAGATAAAGTAGAAAATGCAGTTGCTGCAGCTAAGCAATTAGCGGAGGAAACCGGTACAAGTTGGTTTGTCGTGAAAGCGCAAATCCATGCTGGTGGACGTGGAAAAGGAACTGTAGAAGAAACTGGCTCACATGGTGTAGTCATTGCTAAAGGTTTAGATCAAGTAGAAGAGAAAGTTGCTGGAATCCTCGGAGGACATTTAACTACCCTTCAGACGAATGGAAAAGGTAAACTTGTAAACCAAGTACTCATCGCTCAAGATGTGTATTATCCAGGAGAGGCTGAACCACAGGAATTTTATATGTCGGTTCTTTTAGACCGTGAAAAAGGCAGAAATGTGATCATTTATTCTACAGAAGGTGGAATGGACATCGAACATGTTGCTGAACACACTCCAGAGAAATTACATAAAGAAGTTGTTGATCCTCGTGTTGGACTTCAAGGTTTTCAAGTACGTAAAATCGCCTTTAACTTAGGATTATCGGGAGAGGCATTTAAACAAATGTGCAAATTCGTTCCTGCTTTATACAAAGCGTATGAAGGAATAGATGCTTCCATGTTTGAAATCAATCCTTTGTTCAAAACATCTGATAACAAAATCATTGCAGTTGATGCAAAGGTTACCCTAGATGGTAACGGTTTGTTCCGTCATCCTGATTACGCAGCAATGCGCGATAAAACAGAAGAAGATCCAACGGAAGTTGAAGCAGACGAGGCAGGTTTGAACTTTGTGAAATTAGATGGTAACGTTGGGTGTATGGTAAACGGCGCTGGACTTGCAATGGCAACGATGGATATCATTAAACTTTCAGGTGGTAATCCAGCGAACTTCTTGGATGTTGGAGGAACAGCGAATGCAGAACGCGTGGAAAAAGCGTTTCACATCATCTTGAAAGATCCGAATGTAAAAGCAATCTTAATTAACATCTTTGGTGGAATCGTTCGTTGTGACCGTGTGGCACAAGGAATCGTTGATGCTTACAAAAATATTGGTGAAATTCCAGTTCCAATCATTGTTCGTTTACAAGGAACAAATGCGGTTGAAGCAAAAAGATTAATCGATGAATCAGGACTGAATGTCCACTCAGCTGTGCAACTTCAAGAAGCCGCTGACTTGGTCAAAGAAGTGCTAGCATAATACATGAGGCCATCTTAGGATGGCCTTTTTTAATCCCTCTATTTTTATGGCTTTCCCATCCATTTATTTACAGGAAACAACAGATTCCCTTGCGGCAAGAATTTCAGCACTTACGAATGAAACGCCAGCATTATGGGGGAAAATGAATGCTGGACAAATGCTCTCACATTGTTGTGTAGCATATCAGCAAGTACTTGGTGAGAATACCGATAAACCAGGGGTGATCATGAAATGGATGTTGAAATCGTTCTTTAGGCAATCGATGGTGAATGAAGTTGCATACAAACCGAATTTGCCAACTGGGCCAACCTTTGTTCGCGTGAATCAACACTTTGACATCGAAACGGAGAAACAAAACCTAATCGCCTACATTCAAAAAATTCAAGACCTTGGTCCTGAACAATTGGAACACATTCCATCCTTGTCGTTAGGAAAGTTAAATGCCATTGAATGGAACAATTTGTTGTATAAACACATTGACCATCATTTGCGTCAATTCGGCGTGTGAATCGTTATTTTCCTTGCTGACAATCCATACCCAGAGCGGACACTAAGATTGATTTAACGCTTGAATGAGACCATTTCCACAAGAAAAATGTCCTTTCGGGCACGCTCGATGTCCATGCAAACCACAAGGACGGCAGTCCAAATTTTTTACTTCGATGATTTCAGCATGATCAGACAATGGACCAAAGCCAAATGATGGATCGGTAGAGCAGAAGAATGCAGTTACAGGAGCATTCCCTGCGGATGCTATATGCAACGGGCCCGAATCATTGACGAAGTTTCTTGTGGCATCTTTCATGTGCGCTGCCGATTGCATGATGCTCAATTTTCCCGCGAGATTGTGCACATTTTTTCGCTGACTAAGTTCTTTGATGGCTTCACATAATTCTGAATCCGATGGTCCTCCCAATAAATAAAATTGAATTCCTTCATCATCAAATTTTTCTATGAGGTACTGCCATAATGCTGGCGGAGCTTGCTTTGTGAACCAAATAGAGGCAGGGGCAAGGCAATAATACCGATCTTTTTTCCAATGAGCGACAGCGGAAAAATCTGCTGAATTCGGATACAAACACGGCCTTCGTTCCACTATTTCTAATAAATCTTCAATCGTAGATAAATTCCGATCTACTTCATGCGTGCCAGACATAATATCATGATCAAATCGCTTGGAATATAAAAAAGAAAAAGGATTTTTTTTAAATCCCCGGGTTTCTTTGGCGCCTGAAGTGACGGTCAATAATCCAGATGAAGCGAATCGGTGTAGGTTTACTACTAGGTCGTACTTTTCCTTTCGAATGAGTTTGAGCAAAGCGATGAAGGAGCGACGTTTATTTGATTTGTCGAAAATTAAAAGTTGGTTTATTTTCGGATGACCATTTAACAGGGATTCATTTCCTCTTTTTAATAAAAAATCAATGGTTGCATGAGGAAATTGTCTAGATAAATTTTCAACCAGCGGCGTGGCCAAAATGACATCACCTAAAAAGGCAGTTTGTATGATTAAAATTTTTCGACTTTCCATTACCTAATGAGCGTCACGTATCCTCGTTTTACAATCGTTTCATTCGACTGAGTGGTGATTTCAATTCGATATAAAAATACGTCATTGCTGGCATCCAATCCTGAACGTTCGATCTTACCATCCCAACCAACTGTTGGATCCGATGTTTCGAAAACGATTTGTCCCCATCGATCAATGATACTAAACGTGTAATAGGTTGGATCAACATTGGATACGACTGGTAGGAAAATGGGATTTAATCCTTCTGGAGTAAAAGCATTTGGTACAAATATGAGCGGATTATAAGGAATACAGACATCAACCGATCGACTTGTCTCACTGAAATTATAACTATTCAATCCTTCTACAGCCTCAATTCGGTAACAGACCTCTCCGTTGTTTCGCAATCCAGAAACATCATCGATTATTTGCGTCACATTACCCGGAACTATGGACATCGGAGTTGCTTCAAATGTCCCATATGCGTTTCTGTATATATGATATTCCATCACATTTCCGTCAAAAAGTTCGTATGGATTCCATGTTACGGTGTTGATCATATTGTATTGATCTGCTTGGCCTGTCGCAAAGATGGTTTTATTTACGTTGGCATAAGTACCTGGATTACCGCAACTATCTGTATACATACATCGGTATTCCCATGGACCGATGGACACATCCACATCCTCATCGGTGAAATGTGCGACATTACCGACGACAGGAGCTCGACCAATTTCCTCCCAATTTCCAAGTGTGTCTTTTCGTTCGAAAACTATTTCAGTGATTCCAACCGATGCATCTACGTAGTCAAACAAATCAATGTATTCGCCATTGACCGTGGCAAGTTTGAAATAATGAAAGGAAGGGGCAGAAGGTGTTGGTATTAGAAAGCAACATGGATTAGAAAAGGCTTCATAACCATTGGTTAATTTTGCTTTGATAAAAATGCAATAGGATTCCCCTCGTACCAACTGGGCAAGAAAAAACGTATCTGTTGTGGTTCCAAGTAGGCTCCATGAATTGTTGTTTTTCGACCAAATCTCATACGTCACAACATTACTTCCACCGTATAAACTCCAGGTTAAGCGTGCTTGTTCGGCACACATGTTAATGCTATATTCTGCCAAAATACTGGTATGTACAAGTGCCTTAGCCGACGTTTGGAATGTGGGTGGATTTGATGAAGTAAAACATGAATCAAAGGCAGCTACAGAATAGGAATAAGGACCGGAGGAACTTACTAAGTATTGGTAATTCGTTGTGTTTATTCCATAAACGGTGTCTAATTCATATAAAAATCCATTGGCGTCAAAGGTGTAAATCACATAACCATACGTATCATCTTGCGCATTTTGATTCCATTGAATGTTCATTAAATAAGTGCTCGTGTCAAATCCAACGGAGTATATTACCGGCATATCAGGCGTAAACATATCGGTTAAATTATCTCCAGGACGATTCGAATTAAAGTTGCAGGATGTTGTGGAGAGGTTGACGCGGTAACGAATGAATTCATTGCATAAATCAATGGTGTCGATATAGTTGGTTTGACTATACGGAACACTGTCTAAAAAATTAAAGAAATTCGTTGGATACTCTCGGTAGATGTAAAAATATGCATTGTAGCTTGGAAGAGGAATTGTTCTTGGTTTGTTCCAGTTTAGGACAGCCGTACCGTTATTCGGATTATTGAGTGTTAAGAAAATATTGGAAATGGTATCGCTATAGCGAAGTGTTCCTCCATTGCATCCCGATTGAACGACCAGATAAAATGAATGATTTGTATTAATCGCTGGCACAACAAAGCTGTTTGCATTGATGTCCGTTTCAGTGCCGATTAGACCATTTTGAACCGAGTAGATTTGATAGGCAACAAACGCATTATTGTTGTTTGTTACAGGATCCCAAAATATGGTAAGGTCATTCGTGTTTGCAGTTTGAATACATTTTATTTCAGGTGCAGGAATGATCCCTGGGTTTAAAACATGGATGGTCACAGTTGCGAATGAAACTTGTGGAACTTGGCAGAAATCATCTTGCACGCGAAAAACAAAATTATAGGTCATTTGGTTCATGGCATTTCCCTGTGCATCCATGATGTGATCGCAGGTAGTTTGCCAATTGAAATTCGTACTTATAGCGCTTGACCCAACGAGTGGAAACCCTGTACTAAGCGAAGCACATGGAGCAATACTACAACCCGTTGACGAGGTGAAATTAGCTCCGTACATCGGTCCAGATCCGGTCATCGTTAAGGTTTGTGGGCTTCCGTCTTGCAAGAGATCCACATCACTTGCATTTAAGGTAAACGAAACCAAATCTCCTGCATTAATCGTTGTTTCAAAAGAATTTCCGGGAAAAGGCGCTGAAATGGTTGGTGGATTATTCAATCCAGAGCAGGGAAGTACCATCAATTGCATTTCACGCTCTACCTCAGCGATCAAGATTCCTTGTCGGTATGATTTCACCAGAACTTTGACCACGTAGTTTCCAATATTTACACAGGTGAAAGCTAATTCACCAGAAATGGGATTAAGCGAAGCTGGAACATTCCCTGGATTTAAACTTTGATTTGGCGTAGGATTGGTCGCACTAAATCCAACTTCGTAAGGCACGGGAATGGGATCAATTGGTGGATTGTAACTTGCTCCTTGAATGTTATTGTATGGAATCCCAAATGAAAACACCAACGAATCTAAGTTAGGGTCCATGGCATTTCCGTTAAATACATAAGGAGTTCCTGCACAACTAACAAAATGCGGGTCTTGATAGAAAACAGGTGAATCATCGGGACTGTCTAACGAGTAAATTTTGGCAGCTAGTGTGATTCCATAATTTGCAGGATTCATCAAGTTGGAAACAGCATTACTTCGAGAGAAATTTTCATAAGTGAAAATCCATCCTGCTGGGGGAGGTGTACCGGTTAAAGAAACTGCATTGCTACGGTAAACTACTTTTTCGGTTGCTCCAGCGCCATTTCCACCGTTGCTACCTGAACCACACAAAAGTGGGCCTGGCGAGCCTGTTACCGGAGAACAGCTAGGAGAAATGTCAATCCTGGAAACAAAAGAAACCGTAATTGAAGATAAGCTAGGATGGTTCCAAACCTTTAATTGTTCTGAGACCGGATTTACGTCTGCACCGTTGCAGTCTCTGTAAAAGATTAATTCGAATTGGTAATTCGTTCCGCCTAAGTATTTGTAGCTGATTTCCCCTCCCATGACATGGGAAGCAAACGTATTTTGACAAAGCAAAATGATAGATAGCAGAAAAATTACTCTAAACATTAGTAAAACAACGGGAAAAGACCCTATTTATTATAACGAAAGTTCAAGCAATAAGTTGCTAACCAATACTAATAATTGACAAACTTTTCCAATCCAAGTGTTTGCGCGCCATTTCTCGGATTTCTTCCGTACTTATTTCTTGTACTTTTTTGATGTATGCATTATAAAAAGAGATGGGTAAACCATGTAATTCTACTCCGGAAAATAAGTCCAACATGGCGTAGGGTCCATCTGCTGCTTTCAACAATTGGCCAAGCAAATAACTTTTTACCAAGGCTAATTCTTCCATGGGAACTAATTCGTTTTGCAGGCGCTCTATTTCGTTTTTAACCTCTTGAATGGTTGCTTCACGCACTTCTTTTGCCACTTCAGTAGCAATCATAAAATAGCCAAAATGGGTGTTTTCCATTAAGTAGGAACCAATTCCGTACGTGTAGCCTTTATCTTCACGAATATTACTCATCAAGCGACTTCCAAAATAATCGCCAAGTATGGTATTAAGAACGGAAAAAGATATGAAGTCCGAATGTGTTTTGTTAAACATGATTTTACCAATGCGAATCGCCGTTTGTAAGGCATCTTTTTTTTCCTCGTGAAAGGTCTGTGCCTTCAGAGAAAATTCGGCATCTACCGGTTTACCTCTTTCGGTGGCAAATTGTGCACATGCATCCTTTATTTGGTTCATTTCATCCAGTGTAAGATCCCCAACCAAGAATACTTTTGCCAAACCATTTAAGTAGTTTTCCTTGTGAAAAGAGATGAGGTCCGATCGTCGAATCGATGCGTAATCACTCTGAGCGATCACTTGTGCATACGGGGTAGCTTCAAAGAGTAGTTGTTGGATTTTGCGTTGGGCGAGAACATTTACTTTTTGGAGTTGAACTTTAAGTTTTTCCTTTCGTTCATTGCAAATTTCTGCCACTTCATTTTCAGGAAAAATGGCGTTTTTCAAGGCGTCCTCGAAAATACCGAATGCTTTTGGTAAATACTGATTCAAGGCATAGATCGTTACAACAGCTTGTTCTTGCGATACACTAACATCGTAATACGCTCCAACAGCATCTAGCGCATGCTGAATCTGTACAGCGGATTTATTTTTTGTCCCAGAAATCAATAGTCCAGCAGTCAATGAAGCAAGGATCGGAGTTTTAATGGTTGTTCCCGCGTGAAAATGCAATTCAATTTTGGAAGTTTCGTTTGCAATGTCTTTTTTCCAGTAAAGAGGAATGCCTTTTTTGATTTCTTCCACTTGAGGAACAGCAAATTCGATTGATTCGATAGGAGTGATTGGAGGAGCGACTTGGCGATTAAGCATTTTTTTTCTTTTTAACTTTCAATAAAACGGCATTTTTCTTTGCGAACAACTGCTTTGAAAATTTTAGCAGATCTTCCGCTTGAATGGACTGATAAATTTCTTGTTCTTCATTGATGCCATTGGCATCACCAAGTAATTCAAAGAAGGATAAATTCATGGCTCGGTTTAATAATCCTTGGTCCTGAAATGCGCGTGCCGTTCGTAATTTTATTTTGATTTGTTCGAGTTCTTTTTTCGTAATTAAGTTTGTTTGATAATGCGCAATAATTTTCCAAATTTCTTTATCTAAATCATCAAACGTCTTCCCTTCATTTAACTTCCCTGTGATGATAAATAATCCCTCATCCATAGACCCTGTGATGTAGGCGTTGATTTCAGATACGAGTTTTTGTTTTTTAATCAAATCCACGTACATTTTCGACACTTTTTCACGCCCCATGATATCGCTCAGCAAATCGGCAAAATAATATCCGGGATGTTTTCTTTCCGGCATTTTGAAGGCATAATAAAAGGCATCTGCAGGAACGTTTCTGCTGATTGTTTTTGATTTAAATCGTGTTTGAGTAGGTTCCAAAGGAAGAATTCTAGCTGATTTTTTTCCTTTTGGAATGGAGCCAAAGTAACGGTTCACCTTTTCCTTAATCGTTTCCAATTCAAAATTCCCTATGATGCAAAGGATGCAATTTGACGGATGATAGTGCTTTTTAAAAAACGCTTTTACATCGCTCATTTTAGCATCCTCAATGTGCTTGATTTCTTTACCAATTGTTGCCCATTTGTATGGATGCTTTGAATAAGCTAGTGGACGTAATTCCAACCAAACGTCACCATAGGGTTGATTCAAGTAGCGCTGTTTGAATTCTTCAATCACTACGTTACGTTGTACCTCTAAGCTTTTTTCAGTAAATGCTAATGATAGCATGCGATCACTTTCCAACCAAAGTGCCGTGTCGATGTTGTGCGCTGGAAGAACATCGTAATAATTTGTGATGTCATTGCTTGTAAAAGCATTGCTTTCTCCACCTGCCGCTTGTAAGGGTCCATCGAAATCTGGAATATTGACCGATCCACCAAACATCAAGTGTTCAAATAGATGAGCAAATCCTGTCTTTTCTTCGTTTTCATCCCGTGCTCCGACATCGTACAATAAGTTGACAACTGCCATTGGCGTTGAAGGTTCTTTATGGAAAATGACGGTTAAGCCATTGGATAGTTTAAATCGTTCAAAATGAATCATAGGTAATGCTTTTGTTCCGTAATGGCTAATTGGAATTCTGTGATGATTTCATGTACTATTTCTGCTGCAGGTATGATGGAATCGATTAGTCCTGCGATCTGACCAATTTCTAATTCGCCGTTTTCCAAATCACCCATGAACATTCCTTTTTTTGCGCGACCACGTCCGAGTACTTCCTGTAATTTAGTTTTATCGGCGCCTGTTTCATACGCAGTCATGAGTTCATCGAAAAATGGATTTTTCAATAAACGAACAGGGGTGAGTTCTTTCAATGTTAACATGGTATCACCTTCAACGCTTTTCGTAATGTATTGTTTAAAGTTTTCGTGGGCACTGCTTTCAATTGAGGTAACAAAGCGGCTTCCGATTTGAACAGCATCTGCACCCAAATTCATTGCAGCTAACATTCCTCGACCTGTTCCAATTCCTCCTGCTGCAATTAAGGGAATGGAAATAGCAGCCTTCACCATAGGAATGAGGCAAAAAGTTGTTGTTTCGTCTCGTCCGTTGTGCCCGCCCGCTTCAAATCCTTCGGCCACGACCGCATCAACACCGGCTTCTTGTGCTTTAAGGGCAAATTTCACACTGGAAACTACATGAACGACTTTTATTCCATGTGCTTGCAAGTGTTTTGTCCATGTTTTTGGATTTCCTGCGGAAGTAAAAACAATCGGAACTTTGTATTGAATAATTGTTTCAATGTGCTTATCTATGTCCGGATATAACATCGGTAAATTCACTGCAAACGGCTTTGAGGTTGCAGCTTGACACTTTTGAATGTGTTATTCAAGAATTTCTGGATACATGGACCCAGACCCGATGATTCCTAATCCTCCAGCATTGGAAACAGCTGAAGCAAGTTCCCAGCCTGAACACCAGATCATTCCAGCTTGAATGAGTGGGTATTCTATGTTAAAAAGTTGACAAATTCGGTTGTTTGAGCTTGACATAAACTAAGTTTGAAAGACGAATTTAATGATTTCCGAAAGGATTCGGTTCACCTAATTTCAATCTGACATGAAATGCTTAAATTAGCCTGAAAATAGTACCCTTGAAATTCGCATCCTTTTTTGTGCTTTTACTTTGCCTGCTCGGTTTCACGTTGCGTGCGCAAACTTCCATGGACGAAGGAGCTCATAATGCGATTCATTTCATTGAAAACAAAGGACAATGGCCTTCCATTGTGAAATTTCAGTCGTCCATATCAGGTGGGAGAGTCTGGATTGGTGATAGCTCCATGCTCTTTCAATTACAAGATTTGTCTGACCTGCATCGCGCTCACATGAACTTGGAGGAAGTTGAAAACCCAAGCCTAAAAAATGCACTGATTCAAGTCAAGTTTTACGGCACAAAATCGGATAAAGTTTTTGCTACTTCCAGTCCAACTGAACATTACTACAATTATTTTCTTGGAAACGATTCGAGTAAATGGGCGAGTAATGTCCATGCATACGAAAAGGTGGAATACCAGCATTTCTATTCGGACATCCATTTGCTATGGGAAAGTGAAAAAAATGCGCTGAAATACTCGTTTTTTATTGAGCCGAATGGAAATCCAAAAGACATTCAATGGAGCTATTCTGGTGCGTATAAATCCATTCAATTGCGAAACGGACTCTTAGTCCTTAAGACGGAAATCGGTGAGGTGATTGAACAACGCCCATTTGCCTACCAAGAAATCAATGGAAAGCGCAAAGAAATTCCATGTAAATACAGTGAGAAAAATGGTGTTTTTTCATATGTGCTTGGTAAATACGATGAAACTATTCCCGTAATTATTGATCCGGTTTTGGTATTTGCGACTTACAACGGTTCTATTTCGGATAATTTTGGCATGACCGCCACCTACGGAAACGATGGTTCTGCTTACTCTGCTGGTATGGTCTATGGAAATAACTTCCCAATCCCAAATGCGAATTCATTTGATATCTCTCCAAACTTTACCTCGATCGCGGGCTCATACGGCATTACGGATGTCTTTGTGACGAAGTACAATGCAAATGGAACCAATATGCTTTGGTCGGCATTTTTGGGTGGTGGCGACCCGACTCAAGGGACAGAAACAGCGCACAGTTTGATTTGTGATTCGTTGAACAATATTTACGTTTTTGGAGCGACCTCGAGTACGAATTTCCCAACAACAGCAGGTGCTTTTCAATCCAGTCATGGTGGCGGATCTATTGGAGCAAATTTCTTGTTCAATGGAGTTTATTTCACTAACCAAGGGACAGATATTTATATATCAAAGATTTCATCAAACGGACAGAACTTACTTGCATCCACGTACGTTGGAGGTTCAGATAATGACGGCGTAAATTACCGTTCAACGGCACTTCCTTATAATTCCGTTGCGGCATATGATTCCTTAACAACCAATTATGGAGATCAATTTAGAGGAGAAATCATGTTGGATTCCCTGAATAATGTATATGTTGCAAGTTGCACGCGATCGAGTAATTTTCCCACATTGAACGCTTTTCAAGCGGTGAAATCCGTTGGACAGGATGGTGTTATTTTCAAATTAAATTCCACGTTCTCTAGTTTGCAATTCTCATCCTTTTATGGTGGAAATAATTCAGATGCTTGTTATTCCGTTAAATTAGATACCCTTGGCGCCATTGTTTTTGCTGGCGGGACATGTTCAAATAATTTGTCTGGTACAAGCGGGGCTTATCAATCAAATTTTCAAGGTGGAAAAACGGATGGTTTCGTAGTTAAACTGAATCCAACTGGAACGGTTATCCAGAAGGCTTCATATGTTGGAGCATCCAATTACGATCAAGTTTTCTTCGTAGAAATCGATCGTTTAAATCAAATCTTTTTGCTGGGACAATCCGTAGGGGGTAATTTTCCAGTTAACAACGCCCCCTATTCGAATCCAGGAAGTAGTCAATTCATTTTGAAGTTGAATCCGATGTTGACAACAAATTTAGCGTCTACAGTAATTGGAAATGGAAGTCCATCGATTAATATTTCACCAGCGGCATTCTTAGTAGATATTTGTGGAAATATGTATGTTTCAGGTTGGGGAGCTAATATTCTTCAATCCGTTCCTATCAGTGGAATGCCCATTTCACCTAACGCTTTTCAGTCGACAACTACGGGTTTTGATTTTTATTTGATGGTCGTACAAAACGATTTTTCAGGATTACTATATGGCTCGTATATTGGAGGAAACTTGGCTCAGGAACACGTAGACGGCGGGACATCTCGCTTTGATAAGAATGGTGTTGTATACCAATCCGTATGCGGTGGTTGTGGGGCTCATAGTGATTTTCCAACTTCTCCAGGCGCATGGTCTTCCTCCAATAATTCTTCAAATTGCAATAATTTGGTGTTTAAATTTGATTTTCAATTAATACCCAGTGCATCTTTTACTACGAATAATTTAGCGGGTTGTACTGAGTTAACAGTCAATTTTCAGAATACATCGACCCAATTGGATGCGTATTTATGGGATTTTGGTAATGGTGATACAACTAGTGTGGTATTTAATCCGGTGGTGACCTATACGCAACCAGGATTGTATATGGTCAATTTGTACGTGACGGATAGTATTTGCCTTTTGACAGATACCGCGCAGATTCAGGTAACTGTTTTGGACTCGATCCAACTGAATTTACTCGATACGATAAGCCTCTGTAGTTCAAATCCATTTGAGTTAATCGCCTATCACAACGGTACAGGTTCACAATTCATTTGGTCTCAAAATGTGAATTTGAGTAATCCCTTGAACGCAGCAAATGACTCCACCATTGTCGTGAGTTCTCCTGGCTGGTATTACATTCAAGTAGCGAATGCATTTTGTTCAAAAATGGATAGTGTTTTTCTCGCATTCGATGTGCCGTTACAAGCACAGTTTAGCGTCGGTGATTCGCTTGGTTGCGCTCCATTCGTATTGAACCTAAACAACAGTTCTACATTTACAACAGATTTTCTATGGGATTTTGGAAATGGAACGTTTGATTCGATAAATTATGCACCAACGGTCACTTTTACGAATCCAGGTACGTATGAAATTCAATTGACTATTTCGGATAGCATTTGTTTGGGACAAGACAATTTTGGACTGACCGTTCAGGTGTCTGCACCCTTGACAGTGAGTCTTCCGGATATACTTTTCTTATGTCAATCGATTGATACAACTGTGAGTCCAAGTGTTTCGGGAAATGCTAATAGTTTTCTGTGGTCGAATTCAGCGAGTTTCAATGACACCATCAATGCGAACATCCAAAACCCAAATTTATACCTCATAGATCCACAAAATCAAACGTATTATTTTCAGGCAGATAATGGTTATTGTCAGGTTCTTGATAGCATTCACATAACGATATTCAGCGAATCGATTTCCATACAATCTGTTGATTCCATATGTATTACAAGTCCCTTAGAGCTTCAGGCTACTTCGGTTGGATCAGGTTCCTTCAGTTACCTTTGGTCGAGTCCAAATGTGTTGATTAATCCAAACAATCAAGCAAATGTGCAATGTTATTTGCCGGGATCTCAATACGTATATTTAGAGGCTACTTCTCCTCAAGGATGTGTCGTGCTTGATTCACAATTTGTATATGTATCAACCTTTAATCAAGGATCTGTTTTAGCTACCGCTGATCCAAATATTGTCATGCCTGGCGGATCAACCCAATTAACGGGTGTCGTTCCAGCAAATGCTGCATTTGGTTGGAGTCCAACAGTAGGCATGGTTAATCCAACTTCCTTGCAACCACTTGTTTCACCGACCGAAACAACCACGTATACGTTAACTGCTACGGACGGACTTTGTACAAAATCGGATACGGC
>JACCDK010830815.1_pt1 | contig 19641 bp, 11 predicted proteins | sample 7445871 | NCBI WGS metagenome assembly JACCDK01 (sample SAMN15323436, study PRJNA562643) | freshwater metagenome | isolation source: river surface water | place: USA:Blue River Watershed | collected 2017-08-15
ATACCAGATCCAGATGTTGTGGTGATAGTCCCATTTAAATTAATATTTGATGCTGTGATATTAGCAATAGTCCCGGTAAGCGATGCAAGCGTGATTGCGCCAACAGTATTTGCAGTAAAATTACCAATTGACGCAGATAATCCTATGGAGCCAAAAGTAGCAGTACCAGATGATGAAATTGTTAAATTGTGAGGAGTTCCATTAATTGTATTGGTTGTAATATTACCACCACTTGCCGAAAGTGTTGTCCCGCCAAGTAGATTGGCGGCTGAGTTAAAAGTGATGCCAGATGCTCCTGTTGCCGTTATAACACCATTAGTCCTAATGCTGCTTGCTGTTGCATTGACGCTTGCTGCACTAACATTTACAAATGTTGTAGTGCCAAGGCTAGTAGTAGAGATTGCCGATACAGGTGTGGTGCCACCAATGATACCAAAGCTTGTAGTGCCAGCACTATATGTTGTAAGATTAAAAGCACCATTTACTGAGCCAGTGATGATGTTGCAACTATTTGCAGATAGAGATAAATTTCCATTCAGTATAAGTGGGTTATTAAATCTTAAATTATTGCCACTACTTGTACTTGTAATATTGCCAGATGCTGTGATAGTGCTGCTAGATGATGCTATTATAGATGATGCAGAAGTTGATGAGAAAGTTGTATTACCTCCACTAGTTGTGGAAACGTTTTGCATAGGAGTAGTGCCGCCAATGATACCAAATGTTGCAGTCCCAGAGCCAGTAGTTGTAACAGTTAAGTTTGCAGCGCCATTAATTGTATCAGCACTTATATTACCACCAGCAGAATTTAATGTAAGATTCGCAGTGGTTGTAACTGGACTGCTAAAAGTAATATTACCACCTGCAGTAGTTACATTGAGTGCGCCAGAAACTGTGAAATTATTACCAAATGACACGCTCCCACCATTTGTTGTAAGAGTCATAGGGTGAGCAAATACAATGCCATTGGTTGCATTAAATGTGAGGTTGCCATTATTCGTTGTAATAAATCCAGAAGAGGATGTTGTGTTTGTATTAGTTGCATCATGTGCTATTGTTGAAATCTGGTTTCCTGCAGTAAGCGTAAGACTGCGTCCTGATGTTGCAAAATTAAGGGTATCACCACCCATTGCAAGGCTAATGTTGTTAGTAGCATTAAGCGTTATATTTGCACTAGCACTTAATTTTTCAAGATACCTAGTGGTAAAAGCAGTATAGCCATCACTTGCTGTTGCTTTGTCTACTTCTGTTGCACCTGTCCCAGGAGGAGTTAAAGTGGAATTCCATTTATTATAAAAAAACTGGTCATTTAAATAACTTTGTGCAGTTGAAGTAGTAGGGCTTAAAACAACTTCATGAATATCACCTATATAATAAATCTGATTACTACCGGGATTCCAAGCATTTGCACCTAAAGCAAAATATTTAGTGCCTGATGTTGTCGTGCCAATCATAGAAAATATATTAGTCGTATTAGCTGTGTACGCAACGCCTGTGGTCTTAAAATTGCCACTTTGATCTACCCCATTTATAGCAAATGATGTTAAATTATTATCAGGCAGAGCTGCGGAGGCCATCACTTCATGGGCGCCATTTTTCAATAATGTAATCCATGATCCTGTTGATGATGGCATCAGTACAGCGCCTGCATCATTCCTTGCAACTAACAAGCCAGCATTGTTAGGGCTGGCACCATTTCTTGCGGCCATTACTAAATATACACTATTTAATGTTGCACTTGTCACATCAAATCTCATAAAGTCATTTGTGCCATCAAAATATGCCACTGATAGATTATTATTAACAGCTGTGGAATCAATAAATAATGGCCTACTACCCCATGTGGTTTGAGTTGCATTTGCACTGCCCGCTGAGCTTGTAACTGTTGATATCATACCACGAAATGTACTGGTTCCAGCTCCATAAGAAGTGGTTGTAGGTGAGGTAAGTGTAATGTCAGTTCTGTTTTGAGCACCATTATAGCTTAAGCTGCTAATTACATAAGTATCACTACCAGTTGTTGTAGCAACAGCAGCAGTGCCTGCACTTGATATTCTAATTCTTGCACCTGCTCTTAGTAATGATGTTCTATCGCCATTTATTTGTATATTAGTGACCCCAGAATTTGTGTTGGTTGATATATCGCCACTACCAATTCCTTCATAAGTTAATGTGACTTTGCTTTTATCACTAAAATCAAGCCATGTATATAAACTGGAAAAATCATATGATAGGTTAGAATTTTTATAATTAGGTGTGAAATTACCAACAACCACAATATTAGCAGGGTCTATAAGATACTCTCCTTTTTTGCCATTTGGAGCGCTAAGATCAACGTCACCTTTTGCATCTATATGGATTTTGCCAGATGTTTCAACAAATCCACCATCTCCATCAAATTTACCTCCTCTACCGCTTATTTTACCGCTAAAAACAGTTTTATCATCACTCCATAAAATAGCCCTGCCGCCATTACCATGCTCCAAAGCATCTACCAATATTTCTGCTCCATCCATTACAACTAGATTATTTGAAGTAGGCGTTTTTCCTTTTCCTAAATAATTTCCACCAATTAGTATTTCACCGCCGCCGTTTTTACCAGTAGCCTGTATTTTAGCATTGCCTGTAACTCCTATAATATCCCCTAGCACTTCTATCTTCCCACCTTTACCAGTTATATTAGACTTCTTCGGGAACTCTACTTCTGCTGCAACCTGCAGCGTCGTTCCGGTGCTCGAATCCTCACGTACATTAAGTACGCTGCGGTTCTGTGCTCCGTATACTCCTTGCATGTTACTATCAGAAGCGAGTTTCGAAAGAAGACTATTGTTATTTGCCTTTAATTCTCCATTGATTAGCACTATGGAATTTCCTTCTTTTTTGCCTTTAGAGGCTGCATCGTTATCTGAAACAGCATTGCTGCCTGCAGCATATATCCTGATAACCCCACCTTCTGCAGAGGCTATAGATGAAACGTCCATCTTGCCTTGCGCAACAATAAGGCTATCAATAATTTCTTGTCCACTTGCAATACTTAATTCTATTTTTCCTCCTTCTGCTATAATTTGCCCACTATTTTGCACCATAGACATAATATTATCTTCAATAGCAATCTCTAATATACCATCACCATACATATCTAAAGTAGCAGTTTGTGCTCCATTTAGGCTAACACTCCCCACACTTGCTTCTATAGTGCCTGTGTTTAATACCTTAGGCGATACGATGCCTACCATACCTTCAGCAGCAACTTTGATATTGCCTTGCAAATGTATTGCTGCATCGCTGCTGCCTTTTTCGCTTAAAGCAAGAATCGCATCATCTTCTTTTATAGCATCGATATTGATATCTGCAGTACTTAAGACCAGAGATGCTACATCGATATTGCTTCCCTCTTTAAAAACAAAGCCGTTTTTATTAATGATCACAATTTTACCATTAGATTGTATAGAGCCAGCAAATTGCGATGCGGTAGTGCTTAGAACCCTATTAATTGCGATAGAGTCCCTACTTGGCATATTATACACCAATTTCTCATGAGGCAATGTATCGTAATTACTCCAGTTAATCACTGCTTTATCAGTATGCTGCGTTACAGTAACTGTATCATTGTTTTTTTGCACATCTGCACTGCCAACTGCAACATCTTGCATCTCTGGCGCACCTAATGCAGCATTTGGGCAAAAACACCCTAAAATGCTTGCAACCTGAAACAAAACGACATTTTTTTTACTATGTCTGCGTCTAGACACTGATATTTAATACCAATATATACATCATGAAATAATGCTAGCATAAAAAATTTCTTGATGAAATATTTTTCTTTGCTTTACAATGAATTAAAGAAAATATTCTTTTATTTCGATATCTGTTTCTTGTTTTTTGCATCTAGTCGATTAAGAAGTGCATCAAATCCCTTTTGCGTGATAATTGCACCAAATTCAGACCTTTGTGTAGATAACAAACTAACACCTTCTGCAATAATGTCATGCACTACAAATTTATCATCCATCTTTTTTAACCTGTAGCTGAGATTATATTCGGTTTTACCATAAATAGACATTGAGACCATGCACTGATTATTGGGCAAATCTGTTGCATCATCTACTTTAAAATCTTGGCCATTATACTCTTTAAATAACGGTACATATGCTGCAATAATGAAGCTCCTGTATTTTGCTAAGTACTGTTTTTTCTGGGTATCATCTAGAGTTTTCCAATAGGAACCTAAGACAAATTTTCCTATCCAATCTACGTCTACAACAGAAACAAACAGGTCAGATAACTCATTTGCTGCTGAATTTTTATGCTTAATGATATGCAGCACTTTTTGTGATATACCCATTATAAAATCGTCTGCTTCATCACATTGAGCAAAAGAAATACACGGCATAAATAACAAATAAATAACAAATATATACTTTTTCATACTCTTACCTTTTTTGAAAATATATGCTTCTAAGCGTTGAATATTTATCCAAAGATGCAGCATCTAACTGATCCATTAATTTGATCACAGACTCCCTTTTATCAATTGCAACTAGTCCATATCGTGTTAGCATAACATTTCTTTTAACATTTGATGTGCTAAATTTATAATATCTAAAAGGGTCAATAAGCATATCAATTGCAAATCCTGGAGCATCACGAAGACTACTCATTCCTAAAAAAGGCATCACTATATAAGGACCAGATTTTATACCATAGCTTTTTAATGTCAAACCAAAATCTGTAACCAGTGGCTTTTTCCCAGCTTCGCTTGCAACATCGAAAATACCGCATAACCCTATTGTGGAGTTAGTTAAAAATCTACCCATATTGTCAAAAGCCTTCTCATGTTCGCCTTGTAATATATGATTGACAAAATAAATCGGCTCATAAAGGTTGTATAGCATAGAATGCAGGGCTTCTCTGCCCCATGTAGGCACAAAAGTTTGATATGTGAGAGCTAGTGGTTTTAATAAAATTGCATCTATAATACTGTTGAAGGCAAAAATCGCCCTGTTAATTGGTTCAAAGCTGTCATCAAATTCTACCACTTCAATATCATCATCTTCAATATCATTAATATTCACATCAATAGCAAAGGATTTGCTGGTAAAAGCAAAAAACATGCTGATTATAACGCTTAACACAATATTTTTACACATAAACCACCAAAATCCTAATTTTTAATTATCACCCAAATCATGCCTTTATCCCCATCAGCAAATAGTATATCCTTTTTTGTCTCTATTTTAAACCCATAATTAATAACCATCTCCTCTAGTGGTCGTGGATTATAGGAAAATTCTTCTAAAAAATAGTCATATCTCACATTTTTTTCTTCTGTAATTTTAAAAGATATCGCTAAAAACCCATCTTTTTTTAACAATACTGCAATTTTTTTTAAGAAAAAATCTATATTGGAGTAAAAATTAAAAAGAGATGATGCTATTATTACGTCAAATAATTCATCATGCTTAGTAGCCAGAAAATCATCTATATCCTCATGAAACAAAGCATCATAACAAGGCATATCATCAATTTTCAAAGCAGCGCACTTTTCTATCATCTTTTTAGATATATCAACTCCCTCTATTGCAAATGCTATCTTGCTGTTTTTGAGCATCTTGCCAATATATCCTGAACCACAGCCTAAATCCAAAATTTTATTTCCATATGGATGTCCTGATTTGGAAAAATACCATACTATCGTTTTGTAAATTTCATCCTGCGGAGTATTACCAGGTGATATGAAAATCTCATCATATTTAGGTGCTAAAATATCAAAAATTCTGCGTACTACACCTTTTGGTATAGCCTTAATATCAGAGGCATCATTTGCAGCGATTTTTGCATTATACTCAGCCTCTTCTAAATAATCAGTATGCCCAGAAGCTAAATAGCGATCCAAATAAACCTTTGCTTTATCAAGCCTATTTCTCTCGATATAAGATCTGCCAAGAAAATAATTTAACTCACCTATTTCTTCGGTGCAAAACAGTGCGAGCATCTTAAAGCGTAATATAGCATCTTGCATATTACCTTCATTATAATGCATCATCCCTAATTCATAATTCGTCTGTCTTAAATTTTTGATTTTATAAATTAGCATTTTAAATTCACTAACTGTATCTTTTATCATATCATTGAAGGCTTCTTGAAAGCTGCGGTCATCAAGCAACAAAGATACCTTGGACTTGTACTTACTGATTGCATCATCCCAAAACTTAATATTTGTCAGCATTTTAATAAAGCCCATAATATGACCTATAAATTTCTTAAAACATAATTTAAGATACCACCATTTTTAATATAGTCGAGCTCTATCTCAGTATCAATTCTTGCTAATAAATCAAACTCTTGTGCAGCGCCATTGTTAGATTCAACCTTGCACCTTACAATAGATTTGACTGATAAATCCTTAATGCCATATATGCTCACTCTTTCCGTTCCATATAAACTAAGGTCTTTACGAGTCATTCCATTGACAAATGCTAGTGGTATGATGCCCATTCCTACTAGATTTGACCTATGGATTCTTTCAAAGCTTTCAGCTATGACAAACCTTACTCCTTGGAGGTTTGGACCCTTTGCAGCCCAATCTCTAGATGATCCTGTGCCATATTCTTTGCCTGCAAATATCATGCTTGCCACACCATCACTTTTATATAATTCTGCTGCTTGGAAAATTGGCATAATATCACCTTCGCCATTATACTTTGTATAGCCGCCTTCATAACCTTCTAGCATCTCATTCTTTATTCGTATATTGGCAAATGTACCTCTCATCATTACCTCGTGATTTCCGCGTCTGGCACCATAAGAGTTGAAGTCGGATTGTGAAACGCCATTTGACAATAGATACTGTGCTGCAGGACTATTTTTGGCAATTGAACCAGCAGGACTAATATGGTCGGTAGTAATGCTATCGCCTAAGATTGCAAGTATTCTTGCATCATGAATATCACTGAGTAAAGAGATTTTTTGAGCATTTTCAAAATATGGTGGATGCTTAATATATGTGCTGTCATTGCCCCAAGAGTATGTAATATCAGTTGGAACTTGTAAGCTCTGCCACTGCTTATCTCCCAAAAATACGTTGCTATATTTCTTTACAAATACATCAGGAGATAAAGATGTCGCCAAAATATCTTCTATCTCTTTTTTAGTAGGCCATATGTCATGCAAATGAATAGGAGTTCCATTCTTAGTATGTCCTAAAGGCTCTGTTGTAATATCAAAATTAACGTTACCTATCACTGCATAAATGACGCATAGCATTGGTGATGCTAAATAATTTGCCCTAACTAAAGGATGAACTCTGCCTTCAAAATTCCTATTTCCCGATAAAACAGATGCAACTACTAAGTTATTTTGTGCAATAACTTCTTCTATATCTTTATCCAGCGGGCCAGAGTTGCCTATACAGGTTGTGCATCCATAGCCTGTTAAATTAAACCCTAGATGATTTAGATCTTTCATAAGGCCAGAATTTTCTAAATAACTGGTCACAACTTGGGATCCTGGAGCAAGAGATGTTTTAACCCAAGGCTTTGTTTTGAGGCCTAAAAGCCTTGCTTTTCTTGCAATAATACCAGCTCCGACCATCACATAAGGATTTGAAGTATTGGTGCAACTAGTAATAGCTGCAATTACAACATCACCGTTTTGTATTTGATATTCTTTATTTTTAACAGCAAAGCTTTTGTTCATATTGGATGTATCTTTGTTTAAAGTCGGTAGCTCTTTTTGAAATTCGCTAGCAATATCAGTCAAATTTACCCTATCCTGAGGCCGCTTTGGGCCTGCCATACTTGGCACAACCGATCCTAAATCTAAAACCACAACATCACTATACTCTATATGATGTAAGTCATTACGCCATAACATTTGGGCTTTTGCATACGCTTCAACAATAGCAATCTGCTCTTTGCTGCGTCCTGATAAACTCATGTATTTTAATGTCTCTTCGTCTACAGGGAAAAAAGCACATGTTGCACCATATTCTGGAGCCATATTGCTGATGGTAGCTCTATCAGCAAGTGGCAAACTAGCAAGTCCCTGGCCAAAGAATTCAACAAATTTACCAACCACACCTTTTTTTCTGAGCATCTGGGTAACAGTTAATACCAAATCTGTAGCTGAGGTGCCTTCCTTCATATTACCTTTAATCTCAACGCCTATCACTTCTGGTATCACCATTGAAATGCCTTGTCCTAGCATTGCAGCCTCAGCTTCTATACCACCAACACCCCAGCCTAAAACACCTATACCATTAATCATTGTGGTGTGGCTGTCAGTGCCAACTACAGTATCTGGGAATAGGAATGTATCACCATTGATATCGCGCTTGCATATAATACTTGCTAAATATTCCAAGTTTACTTGGTGACATATACCAGTACCAGGGGGTACGACTCTAAAATTAGAAAATGCTTGTTGCCCCCATTTTAAAAATTCATACCTCTCCTTATTTCTCTGCATTTCCAGATCCACATTCTTTGAAAAAGCATCTTCATTGCCATAGTAATCAACTTGTACAGAATGATCTATCACTAGATCTACAGGAATCAATGGATTTACAAGCATTGGGTCTTTGCCTATCTTTTTTGCCGCCTCTCTCATTGCGGCTAAATCCACCACTGCTGGCACACCTGTGAAATCTTGCATCAAAACCCTAGCTGGAAAAAACTCTATCTCTTTATTTGATGATTTACTATTAAGCCATAACTTAAAAGCAACAGCATCGTCTTTTATAATGTTTTTACCATTTTCTAAACGCAAAAGATTTTCAAACAACACCCTAAGAGTTATAGGTAATTTTGCCACATCAAAACCAATTTTTTTGGCTGCAGCTACAATATCAAAATATTGGTATTCTTTTGACAATATATTTAAACTACTTTTTACCATCCAAGAATCTAACATACAAACTCCTTTTTATTATATCAATCCTTACTTAATCTAGCAACATTATCACTGAAGTGTAAATAGAATATTAACCCAAATACTAAAGACTGTATTTTTGGGCACTATTATGCCCACATAAATCATTAATGATGCATGTTTGGCACTGTGGTGATTTTGCTTTGCATACATACCGCCCATGTAACACCAGCCAGTGATGTGCATTATCCATCCATTTTTCATCTATTGTTGCAACAAGATCTTTTTCTGTGTTTGAGACATTTGTTGTTTTGCATAACCCTATGCGATTACTAACCCGATGAACATGCGTGTCTACAGGCATCACTTTGTGCCCAAAAATAGAGTTTAGTATTACATTTGCAGATTTTCTGCCAACACCTGGCAACTTGCAGAGCTCTTCCATCGTATCTGGTACTACATTATCATATTTCTCAATTAGCAATCTACTCATACTGATAATATTTTTAGCTTTATTATTAAACAAACCTATTGTTTTGATATAGCTCTTAAGACCATCTAAGCCAAGCTCGAGCATCTCATATGGTGTTGGAGCTGCTTCAAATAAAGAAGGCGTTACTCTGTTTACACCTTTGTCAGTAGACTGTGCTGAGAGTATCACTGCAACCAGTAATTGGTACGGCGTGTCATAAAGTAATTCAATTTTCGGACTTGGATTTTTCTCCCAAAATCTATAAAATATCTCATCTATAACGTTTGTATCTAATTTTTGCATACCGAAATCACCAATGAATTATTTTGTGCATCAACATTTATTTCCTGGCCACTATCAATTTGCCCAGATAATATTAAGTCTGCAATCTTATTTTGCACTTCATTTTGAATCACTCTTTTAAGAGGACGGGCACCATATTGAGGATCATATCCTTTAGTTGCAATATAGTTTATTGCACTTTCTGAAAAGGAAATTACCAATCGTTTTTCAAGCAATGCATCATTAAGTCTTGCAAGCTGTATTTTTGCAATTTGATGCATATTTTCAAGCTTGAGCTTGTTGAATATCACAATTTCATCAAGCCTATTAATGAACTCTGGCTTAAAAGCAGCTCGCACCATATCCATAATACTATTTTTGGAGATTTCACTATCGTAATCTGGGCCGGAGATGATATTAGATCCAATATTTGAAGTTAAGATAATTATTGTGTTTTTAAAATCAACAGTCCTGCCTTGTCCATCAGTAAGCCTTCCTTCATCTAAAACTTGCAACAATATGTTAAACACCTCAGGGTGAGCTTTCTCAACTTCATCAAATAAAATTACTTGGTACGGCCTCCTTCTTACAGCTTCTGTAATGACTCCGCCCTCCTCATATCCAACGTATCCAGGAGGTGCTCCAACCAAACGTGCTACTGAATGCTTTTCCATATATTCAGACATATCAATGCGCAATATCGACTTTGGATCATCAAATAAAAACTTAGCTAGAGATTTTGCAAGCTCAGTTTTGCCGACTCCAGTTGGCCCTAAAAACAAAAATGAACCTATCACCTTGTCTGGGTCAGAAACACCACTGCGAGATCTTTTGACAGCATTAGATACAGCTTCCACAGCCTCATTTTGCCCTATCACACTTTGGTTTAAAATTTCGTTAATTCCAAGAATTTTTTGCTTTTGACTTTCAATCATCCTTGCAACAGGTATCCCAGTTGCTTTTGCCACAACATATGCTACATCTTTATACTCTACTTGTGATGTTAGCATGACATCGCCATCTTGGCTGTTTTCCAAATTTTTTATACTTTTTTCTATATTTGGGATCTGTCCATATATAATCTCGCTTGCTTTATCTAAATGACCATTTTTTTGCGCAATTTCTAAGTTGATTCTTGCTGCATCTAGACTTTCTTTGAGAGTTTTAAGCTGTGCCATCTTCATTTTTTGCCCTTGCCACTTGCCTGTGAGATCTAAGGATTTTGACTCTAAATCAGCAAGCTCATTTTTGATTTCTTCTAGCATCGAGATTGACATTTCATCTGTTTCTTTTAAAAGAGCAAGTTCTTGCATTTTTAATTGTATTATTTTGCGATCAATTGCATCAATTGCTTCTGGCGTACTATCTATCTGCATTCTTTGCCTACTTGCCGCTTCGTCAATCAGGTCTATAGCCTTATCGGGCAAATAGCGATCTTGTATATATCTATCTGATAGTGTAACAGCCCCTACAATTGCTGCATCTGTTATTCTAACGCCATGATGCGTCTCATACTTTTCTTTAAGGCCCCTTAAAATAGAGATAGCATCTTGGCAAGATGGCTGAGCTACATAAACAGTTTGAAAGCGCCTTGCAAGCGCTGCATCTTTTTCAATATATTTTTTATATTCATTTAATGTAGTGGCGCCTATGCAGTGCAATTCACCCCTTGCCAAGGGAGGTTTAAGCAAATTGGATGCATCCATTGAACCTTCTGCTGCGCCAGCACCCACAATGGTGTGCAATTCATCTATAAACAATATTACAGACTTTTCAGAAGCGGCTATTTCATTTAATATAGCCTTGAGTCTCTCTTCAAATTCGCCCCTATATTTTGCACCTGCAATCAATGCACCAAGGTCTAAAACCAAGACACTTTGGGTTCTCAAGCTTTCAGGAGCGTCACCTGCTACAATTCGTTGAGCCAGTCCTTCGGCTATTGCAGTTTTGCCAACGCCTGGCTCACCTATTAATACTGGGTTGTTTTTGATCCTGCGGCACAAAACTTGCATGGTTCTTCTTATCTCTTCTTGGCGGCCTATGACAGGGTCTAGCTTTCCTAAAGATGCCATTTCTGTGAGGTTTTTTGTATATTTTTTAAGCGCATTATATGTGCCTTCTGCATTTTGCGAATCTGCAACCCTACCTTTGCGCATTTGTTTAATGGCATCGCTTATGCTTTTGTAAGTTAATTTTGAATTATGTAATATTTTACAAATATTAGCATCGCTAAAAACACACATTGCCTCTAATATTCTTTCTATTGCCACAAAAGTATCCCCATTTTCTTTTGCTATTTCTTCAGCTTTGACTAATATCTTGGCTGTGTAAGAATCCATAATAATTTGAAAATTTCCTGAAATAATTGGCTGATTCTTAAGATGGTTTTCAATTTCTCTCTCAAGCAGCATTATATTGCCTCCGCAAGACTCTATAATTTGCCTTATCAGCCCATCTTCTTCTTTTAGCAATGCAATCATGATGTGTTCGGGCAAAAACTGCTGGTGCTGCCTTGATATTGCTTCTGACTGTGCGCTTTGAATTACTGACTGTGCTTTTTGTGTAAATTTATTGAATTCCATACTTTTACTCCATATATAAAACACCATATATAATTATATAGGTAGAGCAGCACCCTTTTTCAAGATGAAGAGAGGAAAAAATTTTTTCATTTATTATCACTTATAGCTCTTACATTTTAGATAAAGATGTGCTATGATTATTTATCTCAAAACATAATTTTTATTTTTCATCATGTCTCTATACAAAGATAGTCTTGATCTACACGCTCAAAGCCCATGTGGTAAGGTTGCTATTGCTTTAACAAAACCATTGATCAATCAAAGTGACCTTGCAAAAGTCTACTCTCCAGGTGTTGCAGCACCTTGCATTGAGATACATAAAAATCCTGAGACCGCTAATTTATACACATCTAAAGGAAATTTTGTGGCTGTTATTTCAAATGGCACAGCAGTTTTAGGCCTTGGTAATTTGGGTGCCCTTGCTAGCAAGCCAGTGATGGAAGGAAAGGCTGCGTTATTTAAGAGATTTGCTGATATTAACGCAATTGATATAGAGGTTTTTACAGAAGACCCAAGTGAATTTATCTCATCTGTTAAGCATATAGGCAGGACATGGGGTGGTATTAATCTAGAAGATATAAAAGCTCCAGAATGCTTTATTATAGAGCAAGAGCTTAAAGAGCTTCTTGATATCCCCGTATTTCATGATGATCAACACGGCACAGCTATTATTACATGCGCTGCACTGATTAATGCTTGCCAAATACAAGGGAAAAATCTATGTGATATTCAAGTTGTTGTCAATGGCGCTGGAGCAGCAGCAATTGCATGTGTATCATTGATGAAAAAAATGGGTATATGCAACGTTATTTTATGCGATACTAAGGGTGTTATATATGATGGCAGAGTAGATGGAATGAATGAATGGAAGCAGATGCATGCATCCCAAACCTCTGCTCGTACATTAAGCCAGGCCTTAGAAGGTGCCGATGTGTTTATAGGACTCTCTGTGAAAGGAGCTGTAACAAAAGATATGATATCGCGCATGAACAATAAGCCTATAATATTTGCAATGGCCAATCCTGATCCTGAAATTTTGCCATCTGAGGTGTATGAGGTTTGTGATGATGCAATTGTTGCAACTGGTCGTTCTGATTTTCCCAATCAAGTAAATAATGTGATGGGCTTTCCATATATTTTTAGGGGCGCTTTAGATGTTTGTGCTAGCACTATTAATGATGAAATGAAAATTGCAGCAGCTCTGGCAATTGCAAATCTTGCAAAGCAAGATGTGCCGTATGAAGTATCGGTTGCATATTCTGGAAAACGACTTTCATTTGGCAATCAATATATTATACCTACGCCATTTGATCCAAGATTGATGCCAGAAGTTGCCACGGCAGTTGCTATAGCAGCTATAAAAAGCGGGGTTGCAAAAAAAACTATCACTGACTTTGCAGTTTATAGAAAGGAGCTTGTTTCCAGGCTAAATCCTACACATAATTTGATGAATCTATTCTTTGAGGAATTGCGCAACAATAACAAGAGGATGATTTTTGCTGAAGGTGATGATGAGCAAATGGTAAGAGCTGCTATTCAATGGAGAAATCAAGGATATGGTGTGCCAGTTTTGGTTGGTCATGAAGATCTGGTGAAAAAGAAACTGGCGCTGCTTGGAACAGATTCAAGCGGAATGGAAATTACTAATGCAGCTTTGCATCAAGGAACTAAAAAGTATATTTCACAATTGTATGTAATGTTGCAGCGTAAAGGCTTTTTGCAAAGGGACTGCGCAAGAATGGTGAAGAGGGATAGAAATATTTTTGCATCACTATTGCTTTTAGATGGGTATGGTGATGGAATGATTACCGGTCTAACAAGGTCATATCTTAATGCTTTAGATGACATAGAAAAAGTTGTGCAAAAAGATGATGATGATATAGTTTTTGGCTTATCAGTTATATTAAGTGGTGGTAAGACTTTGTTCATTGCCGATACAACAATCAATGAGCTGCCAACAGCTGAGCAGACTGCAGAGATAGCAATACAAGCTGCAGCAGAAGCTAGAAAAATGGGGCATGTTCCTAGAGTAGCATTTTTGTCATTTTCAAATTTTGGTAATCCTTATCGCGAAAAAGCTGAGCGTATGAGAGATGCTGTGAAAATTATGGACCAAAGGACTGATATAGATTTTGAGTATGAAGGAGAGTTGCAAGCAGATGTTGCAGTAAGCCCAGAGCTACTTAAGATGTATCCTTTTGCAAGGCTTTCTGAGCCTGCTAATGTTTTGATTATGCCTGGGTTACATAGTGCAAATATAGCCTCCAAGCTTTTGCAACAAGTTGGAGATGGTATGCTAATTGGCCCTATACTTTGCGGCATTAAAAAGCCTATACAAATTGTCAGTGCTGGGGCAAAAGAGTCTGAGATATTAAACCTTGCTGCTATATGCGTGCATAATAAGTAATGGTATGGAACTATGTATATAGTGCTTTATAATTCACTTTCTAGGTGCAAAGAAAAGTTTGCACCTTTGGATGAAAAGAATGTCAAAATGTATGTTTGCGGGCCTACTGTGTATGATAGAGCGCACTTGGGCAATGCTAGGTCTGCTGTTACCTATGATGTGTTATTCAGACTGCTGAAATATTATTATACCAATGTCACTTACGTCAGAAATATAACAGATGTTGATGATAAAATTATACAGTCATGTATCGCAAATAATATTAGCGCTACAGATTTGACTGGGAAAATGTATGCTTTTTATAAAGCTGATATGAGAGCACTAAATTGTCTTGAGCCAACTTATGAGCCAAGGGCTACAGATCATATATCAGATATGATAGTTATCATCAAAGCTCTCATAGAAAAGGGTTATGCATATATTTCAGCTGGCAATGTTTTGTTTGATGTCAGCAAATTCAATCATTACGGTGCACTTTCAGGTAGAGATATAGGTGATATGATATGTAGTGAATTTACAAATTATAAGAAGAATCATGCAGATTTTGTGCTATGGAAGCCATATGTCGAAGGTGAGGAATCTTTTTGTTTTAATAGCCCGTGGGGATTGGGCAGGCCTGGATGGCATATTGAGTGCTCTGCTATGTCTAATGCATTTTTAGGTGGAGATTTCGATATACATGGTGGGGGCGCAGATTTAATGTTCCCACATCATGAAAATGAGATAGCTCAAAGCAGGTGTTTTCAAGAAGGCAGTTCATTTGCAAGATATTGGGTGCACAATGGGTTTTTGATGGTTGATGGGCAGAAGATGAGCAAGAGTCTTGGAAACTTTAAAACTGTAACTCAGTATTTAGAAGGGGGTATCAGCGGGTGCGTCATAAGATATGTGTATATGGGTACGCATTACAAGAAGCCTTTAGATTTTAGCGCAAAATCTTTAGATGATGCCAAAAAAGCAATGCAAAAATTTTCTGCAATATATAAGAAATTTGAATTTATCGATGTTTCTCATTTATATGAAGAATTTCTTCATATTTTATCTGATGATTTAAATACACCTATAGTTTTAGCGGCAATGCATAAATATGCCAATAGTTTTTTAAACTCAGGCGTACAAGAGGATGGTTATAAGGTTGTAGCTGCAATGCAAGTGCTGGGCTTAGATTCGCTAAATGTTGAAGATTTGGATGATATTAAGATCCCGGATGAAATTTTAGCTATGCTGGAGTTAAGAAATCAAGCTAAGATTGAAAAAAGATGGGCTGCAGCTGATGAGATAAGGGAGAATATCAGGATTTTAGGATTTGACGTGATTGACGAAAAAAATGAAAGTTTTGCTGTGAAAATAAAATAAATTTAGGAGTTTTTATGACTATCGTGAATATTTTGCAAGATATAGATGAGATATTATCTTTTTTAAAGAGGTATCTTTGACTATGATAAAGCATCTATAAGGCTAGAGGATTTGCATATTAAATCAGAAAACGCTGATATATGGAAGAATAAAGATCTTGCAAGATCTATACTGAAAGAAAAAAGATATTTAGAGAACTCAATATCTGCAATAGATGAGATAGAAAAACAATTAATGGGTTTAAGGGATTTGAGCATGATAGCAGCAGATGATGCTGAAATATCAGATGAATTATTATCGGATGCGAAAAAATTATTTAAATTATGCAAAAATCAACAGGTAGAAAGCTTATTTTCTGGCGAAGCTGATGCAAATGATTGTTTTATTGAGGTGCATTCTGGCGCAGGTGGTACTGAGAGTGATGATTGGGCATCAATATTGCTTCGAATGTATTTGAGATGGGCTGAGAGACATAATTTCAAAGTAGAGATTTTGGATAAGCTAGATGGGGATGAAGCTGGCATTAAATCGGCCACTATCAAATGTTCTGGTATGAATGCTTACGGGTGGCTTAAATGTGAAAGTGGTGTGCACAGATTGGTCAGAATATCGCCTTTTAATGCAGCTGGGAAACGTCACACTAGTTTTGCAAGTGTATGGGTTTATCCTGTGATTGATGATTCTATCACAATAGAAATTAATGAATCTGACTTGCGGATAGATACATACAGGTCATCAGGTGCTGGTGGGCAGCACGTTAACACAACTGATAGTGCTGTAAGGATCACGCATCTTCCAACTAATATTGTAGTGCAATCTCAAAGCAATAGATCGCAACATAAAAATAAAGAAGAGTGTTATAAAATGTTAAAATCGCGATTATATGAATTAGAGTTGAATCGTAAAAAAGATGCTGTTAATTCGCAAAATGCGACAAAAACAGATATAGGTTGGGGGAATCAGATTAGGTCCTATGTTTTACATCCATATCAACTTGTTAAAGATCTCAGGACTAATCATGAAACTTTTGATTCGGCGTCAGTGCTGGATGGAGATTTGGATGATTTTATGAAGACTTTTTTAGAAAAATCTGTAAGTGGGAAGGGTTTAGCTGCAAATGATTGATTTATTGCCAAAAGTAAGGGGGGAATATCGTGAAAATGTTGCAATTTCCAAGATATGTTGGTTTGGTGTTGGGGGGCCTATTGATGTTTTATATAAGCCATATGATGTGGCAGACTTATGCCATTTTATTTCACATTTGCAAAGGGATATAAAATATTTCATTTTTGGAGTTGGGTCTAATTTATTGGTAAAAGATGAAGGTTTCAGAGGTGTGGGAATAAGGCTTGGTGGTAATTTTAATTTTATATCTAGGATTTCTGATTATGAAATAGAGGTTGGAGCACTAGTTTTAGATGCCAATCTATCTTCTTTTGCACTTGAAAATGAGATAGGAGGATTAGAATTTTTTTCTGGGATTCCTGGAACTATAGGCGGTGCTATTGCTATGAATGCTGGTGCATATGGGCGCGATGTAAGCAAGGTGCTAAGAAGTGTGAAGGCTATTAATAAGGGGGGTGCATTAGTTGAATTTGCGGCACGTGATATCGTTTTTGATTATAGATATTGCAATATTGCTAAAGACCATATTTTTGTTTCAGCAGTATTTCAAGGGTATTCGAAATCAAAAGTTGAAATACAACATGATATTGATAGTATTCAAGTTAATAGGCAAAAAAGTCAGCCTATTAGAAGTAAGACTGGTGGTTCTACATTTAAAAATCCACAAGGGTTTTCTGCTTGGAAATTAATTGATGAAGTAGGTTGTAGAGGATTGAAAATTGGGGGCGCTGAAGTTTCGCATCTTCATTGCAACTTTTTAATCAACAGTGGAGCAGCAACCGCTGGTGATTTAATTGAATTGATTGATGAAATAAAATTACGAGTTTTTGATAAATTCGGCGTGATGCTTGAAGAGGAGATAGTGATGATTGTGTGATGGCTATTGTACAATTTATTTGTGATTCTCAGTAGTCTTACAAAAATCTTTGGATGTTTGCTAATCTTGTTGTATTATATTATTAATAAATCCAAAAACCTTACTTACTCAGCAGATTTAATCAAATTGAGGTCAGAAAATGACGCATACACAGCAAATCAATGGTCGTTTTAGAAGTATTAAAAACTATATATCATACTTTTTAGTGATGCTCTACCTTCTATCTTCTTGGATTAGATGGGATAGAGGGGTGGAATTGCCAAATCAAGCATTATTTATAGATTTGCCGCAAAGAATGGCGTATATTTTTGGCATTACTATATGGCCTGATGATCTTTACCTGCTAACAGGTGCATTACTTATTGCAGCATTAACTTTGTTTATTATATCTTCTTTATTTGGACGCATTTGGTGTGGATATGCATGTCCTCACACAGTTTTTACAGATTTCTTTATAAAAATTGAAGCTTTCATTCAGGGTGATAGAAATGCTAGAATAAAATTAGATTCTTCTGAGCCTTCAATTAACAAGTTTATCAAAAAATCTATAACACATCTTGTATGGATAATAATATCATTTATTTTTGCCTTTGGATGGGTGTGTTACTTTTATGATAGCATGAAGCTTATATCTGATATTTTTGCATTTAAAGTCACTAAAACTGCTATAATATGGTTGCTAGCACTGACATTTAGCACCTATCTTTTTGCAGGTTTTATTAGAAAAAGAGTTTGCCTTTATATGTGCCCATATGGTAGGTTCCAATCGGCGATGATTGAGGATTCAACAAAAGTAATAACATATAATCAGTGGCGCTCTAATGATTGTATTGATTGCAAGAAATGTGTTGTTGTCTGCCCTATGGATATAGATATTAGAGATGGGCTACAAATTGGATGTATTGGCTGCGGACTTTGTGTAGATGCATGTGACCCTGTCATGGATAAGATAAATAAGCCACGAGGTCTTATTTCATATGATAGTGTGATTACTGCCTCTGTTAAACAAAATATTTTACCTATTACAAGAAAAAAAGCGATTACTACAAAGCTCATATTGTTTATCAGTGCATTGTTTGTTGCAGTTGTTGTGATGCTGTATAGCGCTATCTGTAAAGAAGCCATAGACATATCTATGCTTCATGATAGGAGCCAATTATTTACAGTACTTCCTGATTATACAATAAGAAATACATATACATTAAAGATAGTAAATAAGCAGCCTATAAAAAGCATGCTGCGAATTTATATCGATAGTCCCAGTGATGCAAAAATCAAGATTCAAGGAGGTGGTGTAGAATATAGTAGCGCAATAGACTTGTATTTAAAACCATTAGAGATATTCGAAGCTGTGTTGTTTATCAAAATCCCATATTCTAATACATCTAATATGCAAAATGATGTTGTTATAAAGTGTCTTGATCTAAATACTCAAAGCAGCTATATTGTGAATTCTAAATTCTTATATCAAAGATGATGAAAAATTTTTATATATTTAATGTTATAATAAATATTGCAATATTAACCATTGCAGCAGTGTCACAATGGTATTTTAATTTGATATTATGTAAAATGTGCGACTATCAAAGATATCTTTATCTTATGGTTATTATAGCATCATCATTAGCTTTGTTTAGATGGAATAAAGTATATAGGTTTATATTGATTG
>JACCDK010219379.1_pt1 | contig 19623 bp, 22 predicted proteins | sample 7445871 | NCBI WGS metagenome assembly JACCDK01 (sample SAMN15323436, study PRJNA562643) | freshwater metagenome | isolation source: river surface water | place: USA:Blue River Watershed | collected 2017-08-15
CCTCGAGCGGAAAGCCTTACCTGGCGTAGTCCGCCCCACTTGTTGCTCTGTGTCGAGAGCAACGGTTCACACCGGCACAGGCGGGTGACGTCTTCGAATTCATCGGGGGAGTGTTCGATTTGAGCGAACGCGTGCCGCTCGCCGCTCGTGCGGCCCTGCGACAGGAACTGCGTCGCCGCCGAGCTGCGCTGCCGCAAGGGCAGCGCGACGCGGCACATCGCCAAGTCGCACTTCACCTCTCGAGAAGTGGTTGGTTGCGACCGGGTCTGCGGGTTGGTCTCTACTCTCCCGTCGGCAGTGAGTTCGACACAACGCCGATCCTGCCACTACTCCTTCGACACCGTTGTCTTGGCTACTTCCCGCGAATCACCTCGCGAAGTGCGCAGCGGATGACCTTCGCGCGCGCGACGACGACACAACGTCGTAACCGCTACGGCATCCTCGAACCGACCGATCTCGCCCCGGTTTCCGCGCGGGACTTACAACTAATCTTGATACCGCTCGTGGGTTTCGATTTACAGGGTCATCGCTTGGGCAGCGGAGCGGGTTACTACGATCGCGCGCTGGCCTTTCGCCGACTACGACGCCACTGGCCTGGCCCGAAACTCGTCGGCATCGCCTACGAGTGCCAACGCGTCGAGGCGCTCGCCGTCAGACCCACCGATGTTCCGCTCGATGCCATCATCACCGAGCGCGGGATCGCATTCTTCAGTGGAGAAACAACATGAAGTATTGGCTGATGAAGTCTGAACCATCGACGTTCAGCATCGACGATCTTGCCAAAGCCCCCCGCCAGACGACCTGTTGGGACGGCGTACGCAACTACCAAGTGCGCAACATGCTGCGCGACGAGATGTCGGTGGGTGATCTCGCCTTCATGTACCACTCGAGCTGCGATGAACCGGGGATCGTCGGCGTCATCGAGATCGTGAAGCCGGGCTACCCCGATCACACGGCCTTCGATCGCAAGCATGATCACTACGACGCGGCGTCGAAGCCAGAATCACCGCGCTGGTACATGGTCGATGTGCGCTTAAAACAGCGTTTTTCTAGAGTGATTTCGCTCGACGAGCTGCGACGTCACGAGTCGAAACAACTGCGCGACATGTTGATCTTGAAGCGAGGCAATCGTCTTTCGATCACGCCCGTCGATGCCGCGCATTGGAAGTTCATTCTCTCTTTGCAGTGAACATCGACCACCACCACGACGTGAACGCAATGACCTCTTGCTTGTTTTTTGCAATCGCGTGTATATACTCACCCTCGGACTAACCCGTAACTGGAGAAAGACAATGGCTAAGGCCAAGAAGAAAGCTAAGGCGAAAGCTAAGGCTAAGAAGAAGGTCGCCAAGAAGAAGTAAGACTCCTTGTGAGTCTCGGCGAGTGGGATGAGAATCGCATTCGCTGTCTTCTGAAAGACGAGAAGATGCCCGCGCAAGCGGGCATCTTCTTTTTTGCCCGAGGAAAATCGCATGAACGATGTTGTTAACGGCAAACAAGCCGCCGCACTGGCCGCACTCCGCTATCTCGAAGACGGAATGGTGATCGGTGTTGGCACAGGCTCGACGGTCAACCACTTCATCGATGCACTTGCACCCTGGCGCGATCGCCTGAAGGGCGCGGTGTCGAGTTCGGAGAGCTCCACCGCTCGCTTGCGCTCCATCGGTATCGAGGTGATCGACCTCAACCGCACCGGTGATCTCGAACTCTACGTCGACGGCGCAGACGAGACCGATCGACACCGACGCCTCATCAAAGGCGGCGGCGGTGCACTGACCCGCGAGAAAATCGTCGCTGCCGCCTCGCGTCGTTTTATCTGCATCGTCGATGAGAGCAAGGTGGTCGATGTGCTCGGTCGCTTCCCACTACCGGTCGAAGTGATTCCGATGGCGAGATCCTACGTGGCACGGCAGATGGTGAAGCTCGGCGGACAACCGCTATGGCGCGAGAACTTCGTCACCGACAACGGCAATCAGATCATCGACGTGCATGGGCTGACCATCCTCGATCCGATCGCACTCGAAAACACGATCAACGGGATCGCCGGCGTGGTGTCGGTCGGGCTATTCGCTAAGCGCGCGGCCGATGTCGTCTTGGTGGGTGGCCCGAGCGGCGTTCGCACCCTCGAGTAGAAACGAACAAGGCCCGCATCGCTGCGGGCCTTGTCGGTTTTGGCTGGGGGACTAGGATTCGAACCTAGGTAAACGGAGTCAGAGTCCGTTGTCCTACCGCTAGACGATCCCCCAAAAACGGTGGCCGTGACGGCAGTCCGTGCACCTGCGCAATTAGCGCTTGGAGTACTGCGGTCCGCGACGAGCCTTGCGACGACCGACCTTCTTACGCTCGACTTCGCGAGCGTCGCGGGTCACGAAACCGGCGGCACGCAACGGTCGACGCAGCGTCTCATCGTATTCGATCAGCGCACGAGTGATGCCCTGTCGGATCGCACCCGCCTGGCCCGTGATGCCACCGCCAGCGACCGTGACCTTCACGTCGAAACGCTGAGTCATCTCGGTCAGCTCCAACGGTTGACGGACGATCATGCGGCCCGTCTCGCGTCCGAAGAACACATCGATCGGACGATCATTGATGACGATCTTGCCGGTGCCGGGCTTCAAGTGAACCCGAGCGGTGGAGGTCTTGCGACGGCCGGTGCCGTAATTCGTGGCGGGCATTCGATACTTCCTATCAGATGTTCAGAGGCTTCGGCTGTTGGGCCGAGTGCGGATGCTGATCGCCCGCAAAAACATGCAGTTTGCGATACATGCGACGACCGAGGATGGTCTTCGGCAGCATGCCCTTGATGGCGAACTGCAGCACGCGCTCCGGATGCTCCTTGAGGAGCTTCTCGAGAGCGATCGACTTGATGCCGCCGATGGCGCCGGTGTGGTGGTAATAGATCTTGTCGGTGAGCTTCGCACCGGTGACCTTCACCTGTTCGGCGTTGACCACGACGATGTGATCGCCCATGTCGACGTGCGGGCTGTAATCAGCCTTGTGCTTGCCCTTGAGGCGCAACGCGATCTGCGAAGCCAAACGACCGAGGGTTTTTCCCTTGGCGTCGACGACGTACCAGTCACCGCGAACCGTCGCGGGTTTTGCAAATACCGTGCTCATGTTCCAAGCTCTCCGACTGCGGCGGGCGCCCCGAATGGCGGGGTACCGCAAGTCCCGAAAAAGGCGCGAGAGTGTACGTGAGCCGCCCCGTCTTTGCAAAACCCTCCTTGCAGCTCGGTCTGACCCACCCTCGGGAGGGAGCCGGCCTTTGCCCGGTACCGCACAACATTTTTGCCATCCGACCCTAAAGCCGAGACCTCACCGGCCGTAACAACCACTGACAAATGAGCCATCCCATGCAACAACCCCTCGACAATCTGCTGACCAGCCTCGATCGGGCTCTCCGCTCGGTGCTCGCTTCGCCAGTGGCCGCCCGACCCATGCCGGGCGCGGATCTGCCCGAAGCGAGCCTCTCGGAGGCCGAAAGACGCGAGGCCGCGAACCTGATGCGGGTCAACCATGCTGGCGAGATCGCCGCGCAGGCGCTCTACCACGGGCAAGCGGCCTTCGCGCAGCGCCCCGAAGTCCGCGAGATGCTGCTGCAGGCCGCTCGTGAGGAGGCCGATCACCTCGCTTGGTGTGAACAACGACTGCGCGAGCTCGGCTCTCGGCCCAGCGTGCTCGGGCCCCTTTGGTATGCGGGCTCTTTCGCCATCGGAGCCGCAGCGGCCGTCGCAGGTGATCGCATCAGTCTTGGTTTCGTCAGCGAGACCGAGAAGCAAGTCGAAGGCCACATCGACCATCACCTGCAGCGCTTGCCGACGTCAGATACGCGCAGTCGCGCGGTGCTCGAAGTCATGCGCGACGACGAAATCGCCCACGGCGCAGCAGCGCGCGATGCCGGTGGCACCGAGTTACCCCCACCCGTCCGCGAAGCCATGCACGCGACGGCCAAAGTTATGACGAGTACGAGTTATTGGTTCTGACCCACCCCGAGGAGAGACCACCATGCTGCCCAACCCAAAATCTGCCAACGCCAATCTGGTTCGACCCGTTTCGACCGCGCCCGGCTTGCGCAGTGGCGTGGTTGCGCAGCGTCCGCTCGGTCCACCGCCAAAACCCGCCGCAGTCGCACCGAAGCCCGTATCGCCGATGCAGCGCTTCATCGACATCGGTGTGAAACGACAGGTTGCCTCGCGCACCGTGCTCGTCCGCGGCGGCGAACCGCCCGATGTACTCTTTCTCGTGGTGTCAGGCTCGGTCGAGGTTGTTATCGAAGATGACCAGGGAAAGCAGATGGTGCTCGTTTACCTCGGCAAGGGTGAATTCTTTGGCACCATGGTCTCGCTCGGCACCGAACCCGGTCGCAGCATGTTCGTACGGGCCCGCGGTCGCGCCGAGATCGCCGAGATGCGTTATGCGCGCTTCCAGCAACTCGCCGCGGAGCAACCGATGCTCGCGCTCGAACTCGCCTCGCAACTGGCCGAGCGACTCGAACATGCCACGCGCAAGTTGCGTGACCTCGCCTTCGTCGATGTCAGCGGTCGGATCGAACGCAGCCTGCGAGAACTCTGCGAAGAGCCCGATGCGATGACCCATCCCGAGGGTATGCAGATTCGCGTCTCGCGCCAGGAACTGGCGAGGCTCGTCGGTTGCTCACGCGAAATGGCCGGACGCGTACTGAAGTCACTGGAGAACGACGGCGTGCTGCGCGCGAACGGCAAGACAGTCGTCCTGCTCGGATTCAGACCAACACGACTGAATCAGCCAGCAGCCGCCACCGCAGAGCGCATGTCGCGTACGGTCGCCGCGTAATCGCGGCTACCGAAAATCGCCGACCCGGCAACGAAGGTATCTGCGCCGGCTGCAGCGACAGCGCCGATGTTGTCGGTCTTGATGCCGCCGTCGACTTCGAGACGAATCTTGCGACCCGTTACATCGATGCGCTCGCGCACCGTCCGAATCTTGGTCAAGGTTTCCGGGATGAAGGCCTGACCACCGAAGCCTGGGTTGACCGACATCAGCAAGACCAGATCGATTTTGTCGAGGGTGTGATCGAGCCAGGAGAGCGGTGTGGCGGGGTTGAGCACAAGCCCTGGGCGACAACCGGCCTCTCGGATCAAACCGATGGTGCGATCGACGTGATCACTCGCCTCCGGATGGAAGCTGATCCAATCGGCACCGGCGCGTGCGAAGTCGCCGACCAAACGATCGACCGGTCGCACCATCAAATGCACATCGATGGGTGCTTTGATCCCATGTTTACGCAGCGCCTCGCACACCAGCGGACCGACCGTGAGATTCGGCACGTAATGGTTATCCATCACGTCGAAATGGATCACATCTGCACCGGCTGCCAGCACGGCGTTGACCTCATCGCCCAAACGCGCGAAATCCGCCGACAGTATCGAGGGAGCGATCCACGGTGACAGCTTCATGACTTGATTCCTCGATTCTCGCGTATGACGTTCCACGCCTCGATGATCTGCTGCGTGCGCTGCTGAGCATGCGCCAACATCGATTCGGGCAATCCGTTGGCCTTCAGCTTATCAGGGTGGTTGCGTGACAGCTGCCGACGATAGGCTTTGGACAGTTCAGCCGGACCTGCCGACGCTGGCAAACCCAAGACCTCGTACGCCTCCGCCAAGGACATGCGAGCGGCTGTCGCGGATCGACTGCTACTGCTGCGCGTACGTTGTTGCTCGGCACCCGCACGGCTCTTGCGCGCCGAATCACCACCCGCACTCGAGCCTGCCTGCGCGCCTCGCGAGTCTTCGTTCGTGCGACCTGAGCCCGGTCGATTCCAATCTGCCGCATCGCCGCGATTGCCGCGCGCGCGATAGCGGATGCGCAGTGCCGCCTCGAGATGGGCAAACTCGAGACCTGCCACACCGAGTATCGCCGCCACTTTGGTCAACAAAGGACGCGCCGGGCCGCGCAGATCGGATCCACCAATCGCCGCACGCATCTGAATTTCGAGAAAGGTACGCAACAGGTCGGGACGACCCGCGCATGAACGGCGCAGCGCCATCACGGCGCGCGAAACATCGTAGTTGGGCTGTTTACCGAGATTGAATCGCTCGATCGCAACCGCGGTCTGCGCCGTATCGAGTTGGAAGTCTTGCATCACCGCGCGCGCCGCGCGGATATCCTGCTCCGAGACGCGACCATCGCATTTGGCGACGTGCCCCATGACTTCAAAAGTGGTATTGAAAAATCGCTCACCGACCTGCGACGGTGCATCGGCCATCGCTGGCGATTCAGGGGTCTCGACATCCTCGGCGAAGGGATCACCATCCTCGACGTGATGAAAGGCTTTCGCTCGCGGTTTGGGCGCCGCCGATGGCGTCGGCTGAGCAGGCGGCGTCTTGCCCCCGGCAGAGCCCTCACCCTGATTCGAGGTGACTTTGTCGTCGACGAGATGACCCGCCAAGACGCCGAGCGCAGCACCGACCGGGCCCCCGACCAGCATGCCGACCGCGCCGCCGACGAGTTTCCCGCTCCACTGCATGCTGCAATACTACCAATCCCCGGCGAAGGGCCGGCAACTCGACGAGATCATCTGCGTGCAACCGACCTCCTTAGTGCATACCACTCACCTGCGCCACCTGCCGCTGCTGCACCGAGGCAAGGTTCGTGACATTTACGACATCGACTCTGGTCACATGTTGATCGTCACCACCGATCGCCTCTCCGCCTTCGACGTCGTGCTACCAGACCCCATTCCGTACAAAGGACAGGTACTGACGGAAATTTCCGATTTTTGGTTCAAGCGCACGAGTTCGATCGTGCCGAACCAATTGTCCGATCGCAGCCTCGACGACTTGCCGCTCGATGCCGATGAGCGAGCACAACTGCAAGGTCGCGCGATCATCGTGCGCAAGCTCAAGGCACTACCCTTGGAAGCCGTGGTACGAGGTTATTTGATCGGTTCAGGATGGAAGGACTATCAAGCGACTGGCAAAGTGTGTGGCATCGAACTGCCAACCGGTCTCGCGCTAGCCGAACGTTTACCGACCCCGCTGTTCACGCCGGCAAGCAAAGCGCCCGCAGGCCAGCACGACGAAAATATTCGCTACGACGAAGTGGAAACTTTGATCGGCCCATCGATGGCGGCGAAGGTGCGCGATACCTCGCTTGCGCTCTATGAATTCGCTGCTCGCCACGCACGCGATTGCGGCATCATCATCGCCGACACCAAATTCGAATTTGGTCTCGATGCCGAGGGCCGACTCACACTGATCGATGAAGTTTTGACGCCCGATTCGTCACGCTTCTGGCCAGCGGATACCTATCGCGTCGGCATCAGCCCGCCCTCGTTCGACAAACAATTCGTGCGTGATTATCTCGAGACGCTCGATTGGGACAAGCGCGCACCAGGCCCCAAATTACCGGATGCGATCGTCGAAAAAACGAGCGAGAAATACCGCGAGGCTTTGCGCCGGCTCACTCGCCCGCAATCGTAAATTCGCCGATCCAGATCGATCCGACCCGCACGCCACCGCGCGCATCGATGTCGCTGCCGATCGCCTGCACACCGGCGAAGAGATTTTTGAGGTTGCCCGCGATGGTCACCTCGTGCACCGGATAGGCGATCTCGCCGCCCTCGATCCAGAACCCAGTGGCACCGCGCGAATAATCGCCGGTCACACCATTGACGCCCTGACCCATCAGCTCTGTGACGAGCAAACCTCGTCCCATGCGACGCAATAGAGCGGCTTGGTCGGGCCGATCAACGCTCGGGTCGACCAAAAGATTGTGTAACCCGCCCGCATGACCGGTGCTCACGAGACCGAGTTTGCGCGCGCTGTAGCTACCGAGCAGATAACCATCGACGACACCGTTGCGCACAAGCTCTCGGTCGACCGTACGCACACCCTCGCTGTCGAAGTTGCTGCTGGCGACGCCCTTCGGCAAGTGCGGTCGCTCGTGCATTTGCACCCATGCGGGAAAAATCTGCTCCCCGGCGGCGCCGAGCAAAAAGCTCGCTTTGCGATACTGCGCCGAGCCGCGGATCGCACCGATGAAGTGGCCGACGAAACCACGCGCGACCTCAGGTGCGAAGATGACCTGCGCGGGACCAGTCGGTAGCCGTCTTGCACCCAGTCGCGCGATCGCACGCTCACCCGCTCGTCGACCGACAAGCTCGGCCGCCTCAAGATCGCGCGGATCACGCGCCGAGGTGTACCAATAGTCGCGCTGCATGTCCTCGCCGGACTGCGCAAGCAAGACACAGCTCAGCGAGTGACTGCTGCCGCAATCGCCGGCGAGAAACCCGAGCGTATTGCCATAAACCCGCACGCCGCGCTGACTACCGACCGAGGCGCCTTCCGAGTTGGTCAGACGAGAATCGACGGCACGCCCTGCCGCTTCGCATTCGCGCGCCAATTCAACGGCGGCATCGGCCTGCAAGTCCCAAGGGAAATCGAGCTGCAAGTCACGAAATTCGGTTTGTAGCAGCGCGGGATCAGCCAACCCTGCGCACTCGTCCTCGGCCGTGTGCCTCGCGATCGCACAGGCCTTGGCAACCATGTCCTCAACCGACTGCGCCGACAGATCGCCGGTGCTTGCCGAGCCCTTGCGATGGCCGAAGTACACCGTGATACCGAGTGCGCGATCACGTTGGTACTCCACGGTTTCGACTTCGCCGAGCCGCACCGATACCGATAAACCCTGCTGCAGACTCGCATCGGCCTCGGCCTGGCTAGCGCCAGCTCGGCGGGCAGACTCGAGGGCTCTCGAGACCACGTCTTTGAGTTCGGGAATACGCGATGCGTCGACTTGCTGTGACATGAGGCAGAATTGTAGCCATGTCACGCTTCACCAGATACACATCGCGCGATCTGCCGCCCCCCGACTTGGAGTCTGAGGACGAGATGCTCGATGAGCGCCCCAGTAAGAGCTCGCGCAAGCGCGCGGCGCACGCCGCACAAGCCTTGGGCGAGCGATTGATTCAGCTGAAGGAATCGGAGTGGGCACAGTTACCGTTGCCCGAAACGCTGTTGGATGCACTGCGCACCGCCAAGCGCATCAAAGCGCGTGGTGGTTTGGCCCGTCAAAAACAGTACATCGGCAAACTGATGCGTGATCTCGACACGGCGGCCATCGAGGCGGCCCTTGAGGATCTGAGCTAGAATGCGCCGATGAAGCCACTCGTCGGCGTCGTCATGGGTTCGCGCTCGGACTGGGAAACGATGCGCGCCGCTACCTCGATACTCGAGCAACTCGGCGTGCCTCACGAGGTGCGTGTCGTGTCAGCACACCGCACACCCGATCTGCTGTTCGAGTATGCCGCCACCGCCGAGGCACGCGGCCTGCAGGTCATCATCGCGGGCGCCGGCGGCGCTGCGCACCTGCCTGGCATGATCGCCTCCAAAACCACCCTGCCCGTGCTCGGCGTCCCGGTGCAATCAAAAGCGCTGAACGGTCTCGACTCGCTGTTATCGATCGTGCAGATGCCTGCCGGCGTGCCCGTGGCCACCTTCGCCATCGGCAATGCGGGCGCGACCAATGCCGCGCTCACCGCAACGGCCATCCTCGCCCGTCAAGACGCCAAGCTCGATGCGGCTTTGAAAGCCTATCGCGCCGCGCAGACGGCAGCCGTGCTCGAGCACCCCGACCCGCGTTCATGACCGTCGGCATCGTCGGCGGCGGTCAGCTCGGTCGGATGCTGGCGCTCGCGGGTTATCCACTCGGCCTCGACTTCCTCTTTCTCGATCGCAGCAAGAACACCCCTGGCGGATTGGTGGCGCCGTCGCTCGTGGGCGAATTCACCGACAAGCGTCTGCTGCGAGCGCTCGCCGCGCGCACCGAGGTCATCACTTTCGATTGGGAGAACATCTCGGTCGAGAGCCTGCGTGCGCTCGGACGCAGCGCGAACATCGCGCCGCCGCTCGCGGCACTCGCCGTCTCGCAAGATCGCATTGCCGAGAAGCGCCTATTCGAGAAGCTCGCCATACCGACCACCCGCTACGCTGCCGTCGACTCGCGCGCGAGTCTTGAACGCGCACTGCGCGATGTGGGCTTGCCGGGTGTTCTGAAAACTCGTCGCTTGGGCTACGACGGCAAAGGCCAAGCGATCGTGCGCGATCGCGACTCCGCGTTCGCCGCCTTGGAGCAACTACAAGGCACGGGTTTGATCTACGAGGAGTTCGTCCCCTTCGATTTCGAAGTGTCGATCATCGGTGCGCGTAGCAGCCGTGGCGAAATCGCGATCTATCCGCTCAACCGTAATCGCCATCGCGAGGGCATTCTGCGTCTGACGCGAGCACCTTGGGATGCCGCAACGCTACAGCGTCAGGCCGCGACGCACTTGCGGCGCATCCTCGAACACTTTGGATATGTCGGCGTTCTGAATGTCGAATTCTTCGTCCGCGGTGGCCGGTTGTATGCCAACGAAACTGCGCCTCGCGTGCATAACTCGGGACATTGGACGATCGAGGGCGCAGCCACTAGCCAATTCGAGAATCACCTTCGCGCCATACTCGGTTTACCGCTAGGTTCGACGACGGCTCGTGCGCATGTGGCGATGATCAACTTGATCGGTACGATGCCCGCACGCGATTCGGTACTGAAGCTTCCAGAGACGCACTGGCACGACTACGGCAAAGAACCTAGGCCGGGTCGCAAACTTGGGCACATCACGCTGCTCGCCTCGACGGCCACTCAACGCGATGCACTGGCGCGCAAGCTGCTACGCGAGATCGATCCGGCGACCAGTCGAAATCTTTGAGCACAGACCGTCGATCGCCGCTCAGTCTGTAGAGCGGCTCAACCGGTTCCGCCGACCGTCAAACCCTCGATACGCAGCGTCGGCTGACCAACACCGACCGGCACGCTCTGACCTTCTTTGCCGCACGTGCCGACACCATCGTCCAACTTGAGATCGTTGCCAACCATAGAGACGCGCGTGAGCACATCAGGTCCGTTGCCGATGAGCGTTGCACCCTTGATCGGCGCACCAATGCGACCTTTCTCGATCAGATAGGCCTCACTCGCCGAGAAGACGAATTTGCCCGAGGTGATGTCGACCTGACCGCCACCGAAATTGACGGCGTAGATACCTCGATCGACCGAGGCGAGAATCTCGCCCGGCTCGTGCGGACCCGGACGCATGTAGGTGTTCGTCATTCGTGGCAACGTCAGATGAGCGAAAGATTCGCGACGCCCGTTACCAGTTGAGTGGGTACCCATCAATCGGGCGTTCAACTTGTCCTGCAGATAGCCTTTGAGGATGCCGTTTTCGATGAGGGTCGTGCAGCGCGTCGGGGTACCTTCGTCATCGACGTTGAGCGATCCGCGCCGAGCCGACAGCGTGCCGTCGTCGACCACCGTGCAATGTTCCGAAGCGACTCGCTCGCCCACACGATTGCTGAACGCCGATGTTCCCTTACGATTGAAGTCACCCTCGAGCCCATGACCAATCGCCTCGTGCAGCAAGATGCCGGGCCAACCCGCACCGAGCACGACCGTCATGGCCCCTGCGGGCGCCGGTACCGCCGTGAGATTGACCAGCGCCTGCCGTGCCGCTTCGCGGCCGAGATTGAGCGGACGATCCCCGGCGACGAGTTCGGCCAATGAATAACGACCGCCCATGCCGGCGAAGCCGGTTTCGCGTCGACCATCCTGCTCGGCGATCACCGAGACGTTGAATCGGACCAACGGACGCACGTCTGCCACGAGCGTGCCTTCGCTATCCGCGATCATCACGACATCGAAGGAGGACGACACGGACGCCATCACCTGCTTGATGCGCGGGTCGATGCGACGCGTTTCACGATCGACTCGCTCGAGCCATTTGACCTTCTCGTCATCGGACAAAGATCCCACCGGGTCGATCGGTCGATAGAGATCGTGTCCCCGCTGCCGCCGCAGTATCGGCTGACGCGCCTCGCTGCCCGATGCCGCGATCGCACGTGCAGCCCGCGCGGCTTCTTCGAGCGCAGCCGGTAGGATTTCATCCGAATAGGCAAAACCGGTTTTCTCACCGGCCAGCGCTCTGACACCGACGCCCTGCTCGATAGCCGCGCTGCCTTCTTTGACGATGCCATCCTCGAGCGACCAGCCCTCATCACGCGAGAACTGGAAATACAAATCGGCGGCATCGACCTTGGATGCTTGCACAATGCCGAGTGCTCGCTCGAGATGCGAGAACTCGAGTCCGGCAGGCTCGAGAATCAGTTGCTTGGCGAGGCCGAGAGCGTCGTCGGTGGCGTAGTCGATCTGCGTAGTCATGGCTTTTTGATCAGTGGCAAAACTAGATACGGCGATGCGACAGTGCGGGGAACTCCGCGCGCACTCGCGCCTGCGCCTCAAGATCGAATTCTGCCACTACGACACCCTCGCCGTGCGGCAGTCTCGCCTGCACCGATCCCCAATGATCGACGATCATCGAGTCACCGTAGGTTTCGCGGCCATTCGGGTGCAATCCGGTCTGCCCCGCTGCCACCACGCAGGCCAAATTTTCGATCGCGCGAGCGCGCAGCAGCGTCTCCCAGTGCGCTCGACCGGTCGGAACGGTGAATGCGGCAGGCACCACGAACCAGCTCGCGCCAGCGGCGACGAGCGATCGAAAGAGTTCGGGAAACCGCAGGTCGTAACAGACCGAGAGCCCGAGGCGACCTGCGGGGGTATCGACCACCACGGGCGATGCGCCGGGCGCAATGCTCGCCGACTCGCGATAGGTTTCACCCCGCTCGGCGACACTGACATCGAATAAGTGCATCTTGTCGTAGCGCGCAACTTGTTGACCCGACGAATCGAACACCAGCACTGCAGCGGCGACACGCGATTCACCAGGGACTTTGATCGGCAACGTGCCGCCGATCACCCACAAGCCCAACTCGCGCGCGGCGCCGGACAAGGCCTGCTGCAGCGGTCCTGCGCCCTCTTGCTCAGCGATGGCGAACTTGTCGGACTCGCGTCGCCCCATGAGCGCGACATTCTCCGGCAGCAGAGCGACCTTGGCGCCCGCTTCTGCCGCCTGCTCCAGCAGACGGCGCGCCGTCGCGATATTGACGGATGCATCATCGCCCGAGGTCATTTGGATGGCAGCCACTTTCACACGAGGTGGCGTCGTCATATCAACACCACGTCGTAGCGATCGATTTCATAGAGGGCTTCCGCCTGCAAGCGGATCGGTCTTTCGGTCTCGGCCTCGAGTTCAGCGAGCACGGTTGATTCTTCGCCGAGTAGACGCTCGATCACATCCTGATGACCCAGCACCAGCAATTCGCGACTGCCAAATTGTCGCGCCTGACGCAGTATCTCGCGGAAAATATCCTGACAGACGGTCTCGACCGAGCGGATGGAACCATGCCCATCGCAAGTCGGACAAACCTCGCACAACAGATGTTCGAGACTTTCGCGTGTTCGTTTGCGCGTCATCTCGACGAGACCGAGCGGCGAAATCGGTGCGACCTGCGTCTGAGCGTGATCGGCCTCTAGCGCCTGCTCGAGCGCTGCCACGACCTGCGAGCGATGCGACTCATCGCGCATGTCGATGAAGTCGATGATGATGATGCCACCCAAATTGCGCAGACGCAGCTGACGCGCGATCGCGACCGATGCCTCGAGATTAGTGCGAAAGATCGTATCCTCGAGATTGCGATGGCCGACGAAACCGCCAGTGTTCACATCGATCGTCGTCATCGACTCGGTCTGGTCGATCACCAGATAGCCACCCGATTTCAGCGGAACTTTGCGCTCGAGTGCGCGATTGATCTCCTCCTCGATGCCGTGCAGGTCGAAGATCGGACGCGGACCCCCGTGGGATTCGAGACGCGGTGCACCAGCAGGAATGAAGTCGGCAACGAATTGACGCAAACGCGCGAGCTCATCGGCATCGTCGACTAACACTCTCTCGACGCTACGCCCGAGCTCATCGCGCAAAACCCGCAGCGCTAACGGTAACTCCTCGTGCACGAGTTCACCCGGCGATGCACGCAAGCCGCGCTCACGCACATGCGACCAAAGCCGGTCGAGGTAGGCGAGATCTGCAGCCAAACGCTCGCTCTGCACACCCTCAGCGGCCGTACGCACGATATAACCACCCGGATGATCGTCGCCGACCAGAGACTGCATGGCATCGCGTAATCTTTGGCGCTCAACCTCGTCTTCGATACGGGCGGAGATGCCGATCCCTCGACCTCGCGGCATGAAGACGACATATCTCGAGGGCAAAGAAATGAAGGTGGTCAGTCGCGCGCCTTTAGCGCCCATCGGATCTTTGACGACCTGTACGATGAGATCGTCACCGGGATTGATGAGCCGACGGATATCGATATCCTCATCGCGGGATGCGGCGGTGAGCCCTGCGGGCCCACCGGAGGCTGCCGTCGCAGCGACGCGCTGCGCGTCGAAGTGCGCCTCGGCACCGACGATATCGTGGGCGTGCAAAAAAGCCGTGCGTGCAAGACCCGCATCCACGAAAGCAGCCTGCATCCCCGGCAATACTCGAGTGACGCGACCCTTATAGATATTGCCGACGAGCCCGCGTCGACTCTCACGCTCGACGAATAACTCCTGCAGTACACCGCCTTCGAGTAGGGCAGCGCGAACCTCTCGGGGTGCGACGTTAATGAGGATTTCGGCGCTCATGCCCCAGCCTGCCATATCGGCACACCGGCGGCGACCAGCAATGCCGCCGTTTCGGCCAGCGGCAGGCCCATCACGCCGGAATAACTGCCGGCGATCGATTCGACGAAGATGGCGCCGAGTCCTTGGATCGCATAACCGCCCGCCTTATCGCGAGGCTCACCACTCGCCCAGTAGGCCGCGCGCTCAGCCTCGGTCACCGCACGAAAAGCGACCCGGGTCACCGACAACCGAACCGCAACACCCTCGCGGGTTGCCAGCGCAACCGCGGAGTACACCGCATGCTCGCGCCCCGAGAGTCGCTCGAACATCGCGCGGTGCTCGCGATCATCGACCGGCTTACCGAGCGCCAGCCCATCGATCGCCACCGTCGTGTCGGCACCGAGTACTGGCATCGCATCCGCGCGCAACTGGAAAATGTGACTGGCCTTGGTGTGAGCCAATCGTTGTACGTACTCGCCCGGCGCCTCATTAGACAGCGGTGTTTCGTCGATATCAGCCGCTTGGACCTGATGTGGGACACCGATCTGTCGCAGCAATTCGCGGCGACGCGGCGATGCAGAAGCGAGTATCAACATTTGAACACTCAATCTCTGTGATAAGGGTGACCGAGTAACAGCGACTGCGCGCGATACAGTTGTTCGGCCAACATCACTCGCGCAAGACCATGCGGCAAGGTCAAACGCGATAACGACCAACTCTCCGCCGCACGCGCACGCACGGCGGGCGAATGCCCGTCCGGTCCGCCGATCAGCAGAGCAAGATCGGGGGATTCACCCGCCAGATGCTGCAAACGTTGCGACCATTCGCGCGACGTGAAGGTCTTGCCGGTCTCATCGAGCAGAATCACGCGCTCGCGATCTCGTAGCGCAGCGAGTACACGTTCGCCCTCGCGTAGCGTGGCCGCTTCCGCCTTGCCGCTTGCACTGCGTGCGACTGCCTCGATCGCCACAAGCTCCACTCGCCAAGGCGAGCGAATCCGCTTCAAATATTCATCAACTGCGGTGTCGACCCACGCGGGTTGGCGATGGCCGACAGCGAGGATGCGCAGCCGCACGCCTATGCTCCGACCGTCGCGTGCGACTTAACGGCTCTGCGTCTTGCCGCGAGGTTTCGCAGCACGCGCACCGTCACGCTTCGGCGCCGCCTCACGGTTTCGTTTGGCTGGGGCACCATTACGCTTCGCTGTGCCGCCGGCGCGAGGGGCGGGACGCTTCGACTTGCTTGCAGGAGCGCGCTCGACCACCTTTGGAGCCACTGGCTCCCACAATTGTTCGAGCTGATAAAACTCACGGGTACGTGGCAACAAGATGTGCACCATCACATCCGGCAAATCGACCAGCACCCACTCGCCCTGCTCTTCGCCCTCGACACCCAGCGGTCTGTGACCGGCAGCCTTGGACATCTGCACGACGCGATCGGCCACCGCACGCAGGTGTCGATCCGATGTGCCGCTCGCAATCACCATGTAATCGGTCACATCGCTCATCCCACGCACGTCGAGCACTCGAACATCGACCGCTTTCATGTCGGCGAGCGCTGCCTCGACGACCGGTAACACGCCTGATACACGCGGCCGAGCCGGCGCTTTGGCGCGTTTGTCGCGGGAAGCGGGACGAGAATTTTGACGAGGTGTCTTCATGCGAATGGCAAAGCTCCTGAAAAATCAGTTGGCAGCATAACATCCCGTCTCGAGGATGATTCGACGCACGGGCTCGGGCACTAGAAAACAGGGATCACCGCCGGAGACAAGGATCGCTCGCAACTCACTCGAGGCGATCTCAAGTTGCGTGACCGCATGCACGTAAATGCGACCACTTGAGGCAGCATGCAGGTCAGACACATTCTTCGTGCCATGGGTCTCGACCAGCTCGGCCAAGACGCCCGACTGCGGCAAAACCCAGCCTGGTCGATGCGCCACAACGATGTGACACAACGCGAGCAACTCAGTGGCTCGATGCCATCTCGGTAGACCGAGGAAGGCATCCATGCCGAGAATCAAACACAGCGGATCATCTGGAAATTCGGCGCGCAATTCTTCGAGGGTGTCGATGGTGTACGTGGTGCGCTCACGCCTAACCTCACGATCGTCGGCGACGAAGCCGCTTTGACCTTCGATCGCAGCTCGCACCATCGACAGACGCATCTCTGGAGTGGCGAGCGGTGCATCCCGATGCCCGGGACGACCACTCGGAATCCAACGCAGTTGCTGCAACTGCAGTACTTGCGTGAGCTCAAAACCGGTACGCAAATGACCGAAGTGGATCGGATCGAAGGTGCCGCCAAAAATTCCGATCGGCGCTCTCATCCGGTACGGACCGGTCGCAAACCGCAGAACTCGGCGCACAGCAAACCCAGTTCATTCCAAGGATCGCCGGCCAATCGTCCTTTGATCATCCGATCGACCCGCAGAGCACGCGAACTGAGGCGCGCGTACGGTAGTTTTGCGGCACGTGGCCGTGCGCGCTCAAGCGCTGCCAGCTGACTCGGCGGCAAACGCGGGCCCGGTCGACGCGCCGGATCTTCGCCTTTGCGTAACGACCAAAGATTTCGCAATTCTCGAGTCAGTGACCAGAGCACGAGCGTGGGTTCGACGCCCTCACCACGTAATCCCGCCAACACTCGCAGCGCACGCTGGGCATCGCCCTGCAACACCGCCTCGCCGAGCGCAAAGACGTCGTAACGGGCGCTCGAGGCGACCGCTTCGAGAATGGCCTGCTCATCCACGCGTCCTGCCGGCAGCAACAAGCGCAGCTTCTCGATCTCCTGCTGCGCCGCCAGCAGATTGCCTTCCACTCGAACTGCCAAAAGCGAGAGCGCGCCCGGCGTCAAATCCAAACCGGCCTGTCGCGCACGCGCGGCCAGCCACGGCTCCAGTTGTCGAGGCGTGATCTCCCAAATCGGTAACCACGCACCGCGCGCTTCGAGCGCTTTGACCCACGCGGTCGACTGCGTCGCCGTATCGAGGCGCGGTGTGATGACGAGCAACAGCGTGTCGTCACCGGCCATGTCGATTAGACGCTGCAGAATAGCGCCGCCTTCCTTACCGGCCTTGCCGGAGAAGCGCACTTCGAGAATTTTGCGATCCCCGAAGAGGGACATGGATCCCGCGCCCGCGCCGATATCGCTCCAATCGGCAACGCGCTCGGGGAAATGCACTTCACGCTCGGTATAGCCCGCTTGTCGCGCCGCAGCCCGCAGCGCGTCGGCCGCCTCAGCGACCAACAGGTCCTCGTCGCCCGAGATCAAATAGGCCGGCGCCAGGCGCGCCTGGCGAAGGTGGGTCGGAAAGGTGTCGAGACTCAGTTTCATGACGAGGCTGCGCGATTATCCGCCCAAGCGGCGAAGGCTGCTCGGTCCACAGAGAGCCACTTGCAGACGCAACGTTATAAAGTAATATGTTACTGAGTAACGTTTAAGAGCGCTCCCCACAGGACACTTCGCCGTGAAATCTCACAGACACTCGAATTTGCTCGCCCGGATTGCCCCGCTCGCCCTCGGCGCCGCCCTTCCCTTAGGCGCCGCCGCTTCCGAGGACACGCTGCAGGAGGTCATCATCACGGCGACGCCGTTGCGAACCACGGTACTGGAAACGGCCCAACCGATCCTGCTGTTAAGTGGAGATCAGCTGCGTCGCGCGCTCGCGACGAACCTCGGCGACACACTGGCCAATCAACCCGGCCTGTCCTCGACCTCCTTCGGCCCGATCGCGAGTCGCCCCATCATTCGCGGTCAGGGGGGACTTCGGGTACAGGTCTATCAAGATGGCGCGGAAGCACTCGATGTCTCCGCGCTCTCCGAAGATCATGCGGTTTCGATCGATCCGTCGTTTGCAAATCGAATTGAGGTTCTGCACGGGCCCGCGGCCCTGATGTACGGGAGCGCCTCGGCTGCTGGCGCGATCAACGTCGTGACCGATCGATTGCCCTTGCAGAAGATCGATCAGCCAATCGCAACCCGCCTCGAGTTACGCGGCGATTCTGCTAACGAGGAGCGCGCGCTCGCTCTGCGTAGCGGTGGCGACCTCAGCGAACACTGGCAGTGGCGCTTCGATGGTTTTTCCAAACGCAGTGGCGATCTGTCGATCGCAGACTTCGTCGAGTCACCCGCACGGCGCGCAGCTCTCGCCGCCGAAGGTGACGAGGTGAACGACGAACGTGGCGAATTGCACAACACCGACGCACGGATCGAGGGTGGCAGCGTCGGTCTGGGTTGGAGCGGAGATCACTTTGCCGTAGCACTTTCGCTCAACGGCTTCCGCAGCGACTACGGACTGCCCGAAGGCGGGCATGCGCATGCCCACGAAGATAAAGAACACGCCGATGATCATGCGGATCACGAGGATGTGCGTATCGATCTTGAGCAGCGCCGCGTCGATCTCGCGAGCGAATGGCGTCCGACTTCGGGATGGATCGAGCGCTGGTCGCTGCGTCTCGCCCGTAACGACTACGAACACGCCGAGATTGAGGATGGAACACCCGCCACGCGTTACGGACAGCTCGGCTATGAAACACGCCTGACGGCGGATCGTCGCGCCGACGATACGAGCCGTGGCGTTATCGGACTTCAGTATCGCGATCTCGATTTCGCCGCACTCGGTGACGAAGCCTTCCTGCCGGCCTCACGTACGCGCAGCCTCGGATTATTTTTCTTCGAAGAACATCGGCTAGGCGAATGGCTGTTCGAGGCGGGCGGGCGCTGGGAACGTCAAACTCTCGATGCGGAGTCGGCCGCCAACTCGCGTTATCGCGACGATGCCATCAGTGCCTCGCTGGGTTCAGTCTGGTCGAGTTCGCCGCAATCTCGCTGGAGCCTGCAACTGACGCGCACGCAGCGGCATCCGACCGCGACGGAGCTCTATGCCGATGGCCCGCACCTCGCACTACAGCGGTATGAAATGGGCAATGCGGATCTTGGCATCGAGACGGCTCGGACGGCCGATCTCGCTTGGCGCTACAACGCTACCGACGCTCGATGGCAATCCAAGATCAGCGTGTTTGTCAGCGATTATCGCGACTATATCTTCGCGTC